>JAEEGK010010238.1_pt1 | contig 21660 bp, 8 predicted proteins | sample 8958771 | NCBI WGS metagenome assembly JAEEGK01 (sample SAMN16246547, study PRJNA631951) | gut metagenome | biome: gut microbiome; feature: rumen; material: SC-attached | host: Bos | place: Iran: Karaj | collected 2018-10 | reverse complement strand
CTTCTGCTAATGGTACTGAACTTACTTTTGATGAGTTTTATGAAATTATGACTAAGAAATCTTTTCCTTAAAAAAAAAAATTTGTTTTTTTTTTTTTTTTTTTTTTTTTTTTTTTTTTAAAAAATTTTTGTTTTTTTTTTTTTTTTTTTTATTTTTTTTTTAAAAAAAAATTTTGTTTTTTTTTTTTTTTTTTTTTTTTTTTTTGAAAAAAAGATTAGTTTAGAGTTTTTTATTTAATGTTAATAAACTATTTTTCTTTTATTCTTTTTAAAAAAAATTTTTTTTTTTTTGATTTAAAGATATAATTTTTATTTTTTATATTTTTATTTAAATTAAAAATGTTATTGTTTTAGAAAAATTATTTCAATGTTTTAGATATTTGTAATTAATATTTTGGATTTATTTATAAATGATTTTTAAAGTTTATTCTTAGAAATAAAGAATTTGAATATAAAATATATTAATATTAAATTAATATTTTTTAATTTTTATCATTTAATCATTTAAATAATGGTTAAGACACAAATAAAAAAAAAATTATTTCCCCTAATTCATAAACACTCAAGAGCAAATAGATTAAAAACCAAATACCAAACAATAAAGCAATTAAAAAATAATAAAACCCAAATAAATGAAAAAATATCTAACAAACCCAATAAAAAAAAAGAAAAAGAACAACCTCAAAAAATAATATTAAAAGAACCAATAAAAGATCATTACTACACATTTCAAAAAGAAACAGATTTATATACTTTATTATATACATCAATAATATTTAAATGGATAAATACAGATAAATTAGTAATAATTTGTAATACATCAAAATTAGGATATCACATAGATTTATTTTTAAGAAATTTCAATTTTAATTGTACTTTTTTAGATAGAGAAATGCCATTAAATACTAATTATCATTTTTATAATCAATATTTGAAAGGTAATTTTTCAATTATTGTAGTTAATTCAGAATATTCTTCAAATAGTGAAAATTATGCTAAAAAAATTGCTGATAATTCACCAATAATGCCAACTATTATTTTTTTTAATTGTTTTGATATTAAATTATTAGAATATTTATCTTATCATTCTAATGTTAAATCAATTTATCATTTTATTTGTAATAAAGATGATTTTATTAAAGAATATATTGAGTTAGATGAAAAAATAACTTTTTCAGAATTTAAATTTGATTTACAACAAATGGAGAATTTAAGATATAGATGTGAAGATATATATTATGGAATAAAAAGAAGTGATATTAAAAAGGAAAAAATAAGAAAAATAAATATTGAATTATTACATTCAAAACAAATGGAAAACTTTTTTAAAGAAAATCCACAAGAAAAAAGAAATGTTATTAAAACAATTGAAGAAAATACTGTTAGAAATATTAGACCATCTGCATCTTATATACCTTCTTATTTAATTCATGAAGAAAATAATATTATTGCAAATGCAATTAATAATAATTATGGAAAAGGGAGAATAAAAAATAATAGAAGGAAGAATAAAAAATCAAAAATGGAAAGTTATTTTGAAGCTTTAGATAAAGGAGATGGTTCACATGAACTAATTAAATTTTAAATTTTATATATAATTAAAAAAGTTTTTTATAAGTAAAAAAAAAATATTATTTAATAATATATTTTTTCATTTTGACTCATTTTTCTTAAATAATAAAAATCATTTTTTTCCTTGATTATAAATATAATTAAATCCTTCAATTATTTCATTTGGAACTTTTAAATTTTTTGGATTTACTTTTATAATATAACCATATAAACTTTCAGCTTGTTCTTTATTTAAAAAATTAAGTAAATAATTTGAATAAAAATCTTTATATATACTTATATAAAAATGACATTGACATATTTCAACTGAAGTAGATGAATCTAAAGGATCTTTTAAATTTAATTTATTATAAATTTCGAATGAACCATTTAATATTAATGTTAATAATTCATAAATTTTTGTATTTTTTTGGAATATATTATTATTTTTATTTAAATATATTGTTAGTGATTTTAATGTTTTCATTACTGCTCTTCTAATTTGATTTGATATTACATTTTTTCCTATTGTTATTAAATCATTTATTAAATTAATTAAATTAACATTATTTAATCCATTATTTTCTTCAAAGAAAATTTCAGGAATTAATAAAAAGATTGTATTGATTAATTTAATAAAATCAGAATACATTGATAATATCCCTTTATTAAAATCAGAAATATTATTACTTGGTAAATTTAATTTAGATAAAAAAATATAAAAAACATATAAATTTTCTTTAATAATTTCCTTTGAATTTTTTTGAAGTATATTAATAATATTTTGCATTAATTTCATTGAATCACTAAAAGTATCTTCAGTTAACATATAATTATTATAATTATTATAAAAATATTTTATAAAGACAATTGAATCTTTTCCTAAAATAACTAAAATTCTTTGTAATATTGTAATAAATGAATAAATTATTTTTAAATTTTGTTGAGATATTATTTTTAAACAATAATCTCCTAAAAATGTAGTAAAAAATTGAATAAAAAGTAATCTAATTTCAGGAACTACAATTTCACAATTTATATTTCTAATAAATTCAATTAAACATTTAATCATTTCACCAAAATTATCTTCATTTAATTCAAATACATTTGTCATATTAATAAAAATTTGAAGAGAATTTTGATAATTTTCTTTCTTAGTTTCATTATTATTATCTAAAAAGATAACAATACTCAAACAATGAAATAATATTTTATAATTTGATATAATTGAAAAATTTTTATTATTTGAAGCAACTAGAATAATTTGTTCAATAGTTTGTCTAATTTGAATAGCAACATCATTAACTGGAATATTAAAGTTTTTATGTACAATAATATTTTTAATTTTAAATAAAAATTTATCAAAGGAATTAACAATTTTAATTCCAGTTTGTATATTTCCATCAAACATAATTCCAGTTTTTCCTAAATATAATTTAATAACATATTGAATTGCTTGAATATTAGAAGAAAGATATTGAATTAATTTATTAATTGTTTCATAATATGAAGTAATAATATAATCACTTCCTTTAATTTCAGTAAATGGAAAAATAAATAATATTGATAATATTTTTTGAAATTTTTCATTTATTAATTCATTTTTTAAATCTGATTGTTTTATTCCTTGTTGTATTGTACCCACTAAAAATAATACTAATTCAATATCATATTCTGTTGGATTTTTAGTTTGAATTGAATTTATTTTATCTAAAACAGAATCTAAAACAAATTCTTGCATTATTTTAATATTATATATATTATGATAAATAATTGAAAATTCTTTTCTATATTGAAAAAAATCATCATCATCATTATTTGTTAAATCATTATTTAAAGAATATAAATTTTTTGGAATAATTAATGAATTTTCAATAATAAGAAATACATTTTTAAATAAATTCAATATATTTTGATTATTTAATAATATTGTATCATTAGATTTTAAATATGAAATAATATTAGATAAATAATCAATTAACTCTAAAGCAGGTTTATAATCATAATTAAATTTAGATATTATTTCCTTTGATACTTCAAAACAAAATATTAATTCTTCATTTGTAAAAATATAATATTTTTCATAATCTTGTTCTTTATTTTTAATCATTTCTTTTATATATTCATAACATTCAACAAGAAATTGACCAATATTATTTATTAAATCAGATATTAATTCAATAACTTGTGAATCTTGTTTCTTTTGAAGAATATTTTGAATTATTTCATTAATCTTTAAATAATTCATCATTTCAATTTTTAAAGGTGGCTTCATTCCTTTATGAATGATAGAAATTAAAACTTTTAAACAATCAGATATATAATTTTTTTTTATAATTAATTTATTTAAAATTACTTGAATATTTTTTTCAAAAAGTACAATTGGACACCAATCAATTAATTGACTTATAACTTTAATTCCTTTTTGAATAATCTTTTCATCAATGAATTCTTCATTTTCTAATAATTGTTGAATTACATTTAAAATATTAATTAAATCATTTATATGAGTTTCTTCTCTCATATAATCTTTAATTTTAATTGCTCTTTCTGAATCTTTTTCATTATAAGTATCAATATATTTAATTAATTCATCATCAAAAGTTAATAGAATATTAAGTAATATACTAAATTTTTTTATTTTAATATTTTGATCTTGAGTATTAAATAAATCAGTAATTATATCTGTCCATATTTTATCATAAGTTTCTGGATAATCATTTTTAATAAAACAAATAAATAAAAGTGAAAATTTATTTGATATAAATAATGGTTCAATTAAACTATTAATATAATTATAAATTAACCCTAGTAAAGATTGTCTAATTGAATTTTTTAATTCAGGAGAAAATAGTTTATAATTATTTTTAACTATTATTATCATTATATCTAATAACCAAAATTTAAAATGATGATCTTGTGATTTAGTTAAAGATATAAATAAATCTTGTATTTTATCTATATTATTTAAATAATATTGTTTTATATTATCACAATAAGTTGAAATTTCTTTACTAGGATTTGGACTAAATAATTCTTTACAATAACTTTCGACTTTTAATAATTCTTGAGTTGTCATGAAAAAATATATAAAGATAAAAATTAATTAAAATTTTTATAATATTATTTTTAAAATTATTAATCAATAAAAGTTTAAAATTAAATTATTTAAATTTTCTTTTTTTCTCATCTTTTCTTTTTATAAGAAGTAGAATCAAATATTTTCTCTAATTAAAAATTTAAAAATAAATCAAATATAAAAATACTTTTTATCTTAATTATTTTTTTAAACTATAAATTAATTTCCTTCATATTATTTAGCCAAGTTATTTAATTTATAAATAAGTCTTTCTTAAAATAAAATTTTATAAAATAACTAATTCTCTCTTTTATCATTAATCTTCAATATAATTTACTACATTGGTATTATCATCTTGATCACTCATTTAGAAGTAAATTTATTAAAAAAAAATTAAATATTTAATTAAATAAAAATAAATATAATAATTAATTTATAAAAAATATTAAAAAAAATGGGAAATTGTGGAAGTGCAAATAACAATAAACAAACTCATGTTAAAACAAATCAAATTAAAAATAAAGTTAATTCAGAACATCAGAATATTGATAATAAAAATCCAACTAATTCTAAATTAAAATCTGTACCACCAAAAATTGATGAACAAAAGAATAAAATAAAAGTTAAATGTTCAATAAACAATTCAGAAAACAATGAAGATTTATTAAATTCATCTTTTGATGAAAATATATTATTAAAAGATATTATTTCCCAAATTAATTATGATAAAAATAAAGATTATGACATTTTAAATAATAATAATGAAAAATTAAATGATAAATTAGACATGAAAATAAAAGATATTTTCCCAAATTCAAATATTGAATTAAATTTAAAATATTCAGGTTTAGAAATATCAGAAGACATAAAAACAGCATATTCTCAAAATAATAAATTAATAGGTTCATTAATATTAGATAATCCAGATTATGTTGGAATTTTTATATTAAATACTTCAACTGAACAAACATCAAATTATATTTATTTAAATGATAATCCATTAAGAAAATTTAATTCATTTACTGCATTTTGTAATGGAAGAAATAATATATTTCTTTCTGGAGGTGAAAATCAAAATAAAGGAATAAATAATAATGAATTATTTAATGATTTTTATATGATTGATTTAGAAAATGTTACTCAAAATAATATTCCAATGACACAATTAACTAATTTAATTGAAGCAAGAACTTGGCATAGTATGATATATATTCCTAATAAATATATTTTTATTGTTGGAGGTATTAAAAATAAAAGTGTTGAATTATATGATATTGATAATAAAACTATTAAAAAAGATAGTGAATTAAATGAAGCAAGAAGTGAATGTTCTCTTTGTTTAGTTAATAATTATTATTTATATGCTTTTTGTGGATTTTTATTTAATCAATTTTTTATTAATACTATTGAAAGATGTAATTTAAGAAGAGAAAAAAGAAAATGGAAAATTGTAAATTATTCTGTTGAAAATAATATTAAATTTAATCCATCTTTTTTTGGAGTTTGTTATTTTAATGATAAAATAATATTATTAGGTGGAAATGAAGTTAAAGAAGAAAAGAATAAAAATTATATTGTTTCAATTGGTGATAATCAAAAAGATGATATTATTAATGAATATAAATTAAATGAAAATTTTATTAATGTTTATCGTGAAAAATTTTTTATTCCAATTAATGATAAAATTTCTATTAATATTCCTTTAATTTCAAATAATCCAATTATCTTTTATTTTGATAATGAAAATGGAACAATTACAAAAAAAGATTATCAAAGATTTTATATGCAAATACAATAATTTTTTTTTGAATAAATTATTATAGATTATTTATATTTAGATAAATAATACTAATTTTAAAAATTATTTAATATCTAATTAACTAATTAATACTTTTTTAAATTATTAACAAAAACAAATGAATGTACAAAATCAAAATTATAATAAAAAATCTAATATTCTTTTTGTAGGTGATTTACCAAAAGAAATAACATATGAAGATTTATCAATATTATTTAAAGATTATCATTTTCAATTTGCATCATTAAATAATTCAAAAATAACAAATATTTGGGCACAAGTAATTTTAGAAAATGAAGAATGGGCAAATAAAGCAAGACATGAATTAAATGGAGAAATTTTAATACCAAAATTATCAAAAGATTTAAAAGGAAAACCAATTAGAATATGTAAATTTGAAAGTAAAAATTCAATTAATCAAGAAAAGAATATAAATCAAAGTTTACTTATTAAAAATATTGATAATAAAATGACACAAAAAGAATTTTATAATATATTTTTAAAATATGGTGATATTGAATCAGGAAAAATTGAATATGATGATAATGGAAATTCAAAAGGTTTTGGTTATATTTATTATACTAATGAAAATGATGCAGAAGAAGCAAAAAAAAATTTAAATGGAAAAGAATTTTATGGAAAAAGTATTAATATTGTAAATTTAATTCCTACAAAATCAATTAATTCGTCTCAAGGAAAAAATTTAACTTTATTTGTTATAAATTTTCCATTTGAATTTAATGATAATGATTTAAAGAAATTATTTGAAAAATATGGTAATGTTAAATATGCTAGTGTTGTAAAAGATAATGAAGGAAAAAGTAAAGGAATTGGTTTTATTACTTTTTCAAATTTTGAAGAAACTTCAAAATGTATTTCTGATATTAAAACTAATCAAATTTCTTTTGTTGGTTTACCACCACTTTGTGTTAAATATGCAACCAAAAAAGAAGATAGAGAAAAAAGAGCAAATTTTACTTTAAAAAATAATGATTATGGTGAATATAAAATTAAATTTAATTTAATTTATCCTATTAATAAAATTGAAAATGAATTTGATTTAGAAAAAGAAATTAGATTATTTATTAAAGTAATAATGTTACAAGAATATATACCAAAAGATGTTACTGTTAATATGGAATTATTTTCTGGAATTGTTACTATAAATAAATTAAAAGATTATGAATTATTTATACAAAAATATAATGAATTTTGTATGCAAAGAGAACCTGAATTTGAATGTATTCCTATTTCTTTTGAAGAAAATAAAAGTCAATTTAGACAACAAAATCAATATTTTAATAATAATAATAGACAATTAAATCAATTTGATTCATATTTAAATAATCCAAAACAATTTAATACAAATTTTACAAAAAATAATAATAAAAATATAAATAATGATAGGAAAAATAATAATATTTTCCCAAATATGTTATTTATAAATGGACAAGATAGTTTTCATTTTAATTCTCAAAATAAAAACTTAAATAATAATTTTAATAATAAAAGAACAAATAAAAATAATAATATTTTCAATAATAAATATCAAAAAAATAAAAAATACAATAATCACAATTTTTATCCTCAACAAATGAGAACAAGACCAATAATAGGAAATTTTCCAAATATATCATCAATGCAATCACCAAATATTTTTATAAATCAAAATGAAAGAAATAACATTCATAAAAATATAAATGAAAAATATGAAGAAATAGATCAGAGAAATTTACAAAATTTAAATCCATTACAATTACAATCTCAATTTAAAGACCCTCCAAATACAGTTTTTAATGGAGAAATGATTGATGGTGAAGAAAATGAAGAAATTTCAAATGAAATTGCAGATTCTATTTATGAAATTGCTTATAATATACATCCAAATGAAGCTGCAAAAATTACTGGAATGATTAAAGAAATGGGAATTGAAAAAATGAATATGTTATTAAGTAAGAAAGATGATTTGTATGATTTAATAGAAAAAGGTTATGAAATGATAAAAAATGATAAAACTTCTATTATTGATTAAATTTATTATTATTATAAATATTTATTTTTTTTTTATATTTATTATTTGGAATATTTAATTTATTTAAATATTTAATACTTAATCAAATTAAATTTTTAGTTTAATTTTCTATTTTTAACTAAATAATTTTTTTATTAATAATTATTACAAATTAATTAAAAACTTATATTAAATAATTTTTATTCAATATGTTTTTGTTTTCATTATATTTTATCTTCTTTACAAAAAAAACTTTTAATTATGTAATATTACCTTTTAAAAAAGGATTTCCAGATTTAGAAAGAGATGACTCATATTTTACTTATTTATCTTATAATAATATATATTCTCCTTTAAAAATTGGTACACCACCTCAGACAATTTCATTAAATATTGAATTTAGAAATTATCCATTTTTTTTATCAAAATATGATACAAAAACACATTTTAACGAATCAAATTCAAATTCATATCAAAAAACAAAAACATTATCTCCATATATAAGTTCAATGATTTATAATAAATGTTTTTTATCAAAAGATAAATTTTCATTAAATATAAATAATACAATTCAAGATGTAAATTTACCTTTTTTACTTGCAACTGACTTTAAACAAAATTATTTAATTAATAATATGCCACCTCCTGGAGTAATTGGATTAAATTTTTTTGATGATTCTGTTGATAAAGATAAAAATCAACATTTTATAAAAATGCTAAAAGAAAATAATATTATATCAACTTATATTTGGTCAATTAAATATAATCATAATAATGATGAAGGAGAAATTTTAATTGGGAAAAAACCACATGAAATTTATCCTAAAATATATAAAGAAAATATAATTAAATGGACTAAAACAGAAATTGAAAAAACTTTATATGGTTGGGAAATGATTTTTGATCAAGTTTATTATGGTAAATATGTTGAAAAAGGAGAAGAAAAAAAAATTGATTTTAAAAATAATAATGAATATAAATTAGATGAAAATTCAAGAAATGTTAAATTATTAATTGAACATGGAATGATTAAAGGAAGTTTAGAATTTCAAAATTATTTAAAAAGTCATTTTATAAAAGATAATAAATGTAATGAATATAAAGAAGGTATTGCAGTTTATTATGGATGTGATTTATTTGCAAAAATTGAAAATTTTCCTTCTCTTTATTTTATACATAGAGAATTGAATTATACTTTTGTTCTTGATTATAAAGATTTAATTATTAAATATAATAATAAATATTATTTATTAGTTTATTTTTATAATCTTAATAATAATGATAAATATTGGAATTTTGGAAAACCATTTTTCAAAAAATATCAATTAATATTTGATCATGATAGAAGAAGTATTGGAATATATAATGGTATTGAAAACAATTCTTTTAAAGTTGGAATTATAATATTATTTACTATTATTACAATAATTTTAGGTTGTATATCATATGTTTTTTATAGGAGAAAATTTAGAAAAAAAAGATTAAATGAAATTGATGAAAATTATGATTATGTTCCGGCTGTTATTTAAATTGAATAAAAAATAAATAAATTGTTTTAATATATTCTTTATAATAAAAAAATTAATTTAAAAATTTATATATTTTTTAAAATAATTATAATCTATTTTTATATACTAATTTATACTATAAATCTAACTAATTAATATAAAAATTTTAATGTGAAGAATAAAATTACCTAAAAATAATATATTTACATAATTATTGTTTTATCATTCATAAATTAATTTGAATGCAATTTTATCTATATAAATTTTTAAATTTAAAAATCATAATTCGAAATAATTGAATTTAAAGATGAAATTTTTTTTTTTAAAAATTCAATTTTATATTTTAAGAATTTATTTTCTTCAAAAAGTGCTTTTTCTTTTTCTTTTTTTTTTAATCGACATTTCTTAGCACTAATAGCATTTTTTTTTCTTAAAATATTTTTTTCATCTTCTGATTTTAAATGATATCTCTCTTTTCTTCTTTTATTTCTTTCTTTTTCTCTTATAACTTCTTTATGTGTTTTAATTATATTTTTTGGTTTAAAATTTTGTTTTTCATTTTCTTTTAAATTACATAACATTTCATTATTTTCCATTAATAAAGTATCATCCTTAAATATTGAATTTACTATATTGAAAAATGAATCATTTTCATTCAATAATATATCTTCATTTAAATAAAAAGAATTTTCCTCCATTGTATATAATAAATAAAAATAACATTTTAACTTATATATGATTTTAATATTTGATTTGAAAAGAATTTATAAATAGTAAACATATAATTAATATTTAATTCTTTTAAAAATGATTATAAAATATTATAAAAAAGATAAATATCTATTTTTATAAATTTAGGAAAAACAAAAAAAAATTTTTAAAAACAATTGTAAATTTAATTAAAGTTTTTATATTTGATAAATAAATTAAAAATAAATAAAAAAATGCTAAAAAAGGAATTCCAGGAATTACTTAATCAAATAACACCTGAAATTGAGCCTGGATTAGATTCAACAATAAATGAAATAAATAATTACTTATCAAATAATATTGAATTAAAAACAAGACATGAAAATCATTTATTACCAAAAGAAGCATATTTATATTTTCCAAAAAAAGAAGAACAAATTCAAATAAATCCAAAAGATAAAAAAGATATATTAAGACTAATATTCAAAAATGTAGAATACACAGATTATGAAAAAAAAAAATTAAAAGAATTATATAACAATTTAAAAGAATTAAATACTAAAAATAAAGGATTTTCTTTTCCTTTATGGTGGGATGATTCAGAATCAATTCGTTTTTTACAAGCATCAGAATTTAATATAAAAAAAACATTAACAACAATATCATCTCAAATAAATTGGATTGAAAATTTTTATCCTTTAAAATTTACAAATAATATAAAAATAGTATTAAATTCTGGATTAATGTATATGAGTGGAAGAGATAATTTTTATAGACCAATTATTATTATTAATGCTTCTAAAGTTTCATATTTAATTCAAAAATTAAATATTGATATGGAAGATATTCAAAAAGCAGTTGCTTTTTTTATTAATTATATTATATATTTTCAATTGATTCCTGGACAATTAGAAAATTGGTTAATTATTTCTGATATTAATAATGTTGGAATTACTGAATTTAGTTATTTTAAAAAATTAATGGATATTTTATCTAAATTCAGAGGAAGAGTTTTTAAAAATTTTATTATTGGAATGAATTTAATATTAAGATCTTGTGCTAAAGGTATTTTAGCAATTTTTGGTTCTTCTTCAAAGAAAAAAATTAAATTTGTTGATAAAAAAGAAATTTTTGAAGAATTAATAAAATATGTTGATATTGAATATATACCTCAAAAATATGGAGGAAATCAGATTCAATTAGAATTTAAAGATAATAATTTATTTCCTCCTAATTTTCATATTTTAAATATAAATAATAGTCCAAAAGATATTATGTCTGAAGATGAATATAAAAATTTATGTTATCATTCTTCTAAATCTTTAATTATTTGTCCTCAATTAAAAGAAAAATGGAATGATGAAGAAAAAAGAAACAAAATGGAAGAAGAAAAACAAAAAATAATTATTGAAAATCAAAAAAGTGAAATAAAAGAAATTGATGAAACTTCTTATGTTGAAGATGTTGATACTTGGATTAATATTGTAAAAGAATTTCAAACTAATTTATTAATTCCTGATGAAGGAAAAAATTTAAATAAATATAAACCTTTTTTAAATGATGATGATGATTTAAATCATTGTTTTACAATTAAACATGTGAAATCAGCATATTATTTTGAATAAAAAAAAAGATTTAAATATATTTAATTATTATTTATATTGTTTTATTTTGTTTTGTTTTAGTTTGAAGGTATATTTATTTTTTTTTTATATTTTAGCTTAAAAAAACATAAAATTGATTTATATTTATTATTTTTATTTAAATTAATACATACTAAATCTATATATATTTTTACAGAATTTATATCTATTAAAATAATTTAATGATTTTTATTGAATTCTTGTATTTTGAGTTTATGAATTATATATTTATCATATAAATTTTCAACTTTCTTTTTATGTAAATTAATATCTTTTCTTATTTTTAATCCAAATTTTTCTTTAGTTTCAGTATCTTTAAGATTTTTTTCAAATATATATGAATTATCTAAATATTCATTAGTACCCTCAATATCAGAATTTTTCAAAACTAAAGATTTTTTATCATCTTTATTAATTAAAGAACTTTCTTTATAAATATCATCATCATCTTTTTCATCAAATAAATCATCATCATCATATTGAAATAAAGAAGCTAATTTACTTTTCCCAGTAATTCCAGTTTTTCTTATATTAATAGATGAATGTGTTTTATTTAATAAATTATTTTTATCATGTGTTTTTTTAAAAAAATTTTTATCAGAAAGATAATTATTTAATAAATTTAAAGTATTAGTTCCTGCAATTTCAGTTTCAGAAACAATTAAAGTATTTTTTTTAACTTTTGAAACAGAATCTTGTTTTTGTTTTTTTAATAACTCTGATAATGGATTTTCTTCAATTTTTGTGTCAGTTCTATTAATTTTTTTTAAATTTGATTTAAAATCACCATCCATTTTATTCATATAATTTTGAAATTTTAATTCAAGTGTAGGACCATTTTCATCTTTTGAAAAAGAAACAATTTTAGGTTGTGCATTTCCTTTAATTTGAGTAAGTAAATTTTCATAAAATGAATTATTTAATCCATAAACATTTTTAGAAAAATTTTCTTTATTAAATAAATGAAATTGTTTTTTAAAATTTTTAACAAATGCATCATAATCAATTATATTTGGATATATCATATTTGTATCATGAATTTTATCATTTTCATAATTTGGTTTTAATAAACCAAATCTTTTTAAAAAATATTTTTTATCTTCATATAATAAAGGAGGAATTTTAAATGGTTTTACTTTAAAAATTTCTTTTCTATTTGCCATTATATTTGGTATTATATTTTTAAATAATTCTTTGTGTTTTCTTTTTATTTTTTTCTCAAATTCTTCTATATCATCTATTCTTGGTATCATTAATTTTACTTTTTTTGATAAATCTATTTTTTTTTGAAAATTTTGATATTTTATATATAATGGAATGTCTTTTTCTAATTCTTCTTCTTCTTCTTTTTCTTTTTCTTTTTTTTCTAATTCTTTTCTAGTTTCTTCTTCTTTTAATTGAATATCTTCTAGTTTTTCTCCTATTAAACTTTGAAATAAATTTTCAGATTTATTTGCTTTTAATTCTAAAGGATTTTCTTTTGGTTCTAGTATACTTTTTATTATTGAATTTTTTATATTTTTATTTTCTGATGATATACTTATTACACTTTTTCTACTTATAATACTTGATTCTTTATTTTTATTTATATTTTTTTTATTTATTATTTTTTTCTTATTTGGAAGAGGAGGTAATTTAATTTTTTCCAATTTCATTAAAACAGGTTTTCCCCATTTTCTTTTCATTAATTACATTCAAAAATTTAAAAATCAAATAAAAAAATTTACATTCATTATTTTATAATTAGAAAAAATCATATTTATTTAAAAATATTTAATTTTTATAATTAATATGGAGATTAACAAATTTACACTTTAATTAATCTTATTTTAAAAATATATTCTAAAAGATTTACACTTTAATTATTCTATTTAAAAGTTAACACAAGGAATAATACTAAAAAAAAAATATAAAAAATAAATTAATGAATTCCAGAAGTACCAATATTTGATTTTGTAAAATAATTACTACTTCCTGCAATACTAGAAGGAGCATTTTTTTTATTAAAATTAATACTTGGTCCTCTTTCATGTGTTGGAAGATTTAATTGTTCAGTATCATATCTACTATCATTCATAAATTCACTTTTTTCTGAAACAATATGATCATCACTTTCATCTTCTTCTTCATCATCAAAATATTCAACTTTATGTTCTTGTTGTTTAAAAATTTCTGAATTTTCTTTATAATAATTAATAAATGTTTTAAGATAAAGAAATGATATTTTGAAATAAAGATGTGATGTAAGTGGATTAAATGTTGTAAAGGGATTTTTATCATTTTTTCTTACAATTTTATGCCTTTTAATATATTTTGATATCATATCTTTTATATATTCTCCTACTTTTTTTTCTGTTTTTATAATTAATGCATTATCTGGATTTGTTTTATCTACACTTCCTCCCATTTGCTTTACTACAACTTTATATAATACATCATGGAAATATACAAAATTTTCAGGATCACTTCTTAATTTTAAATCTAATACATATTTTTTTATATATTCTAATTTATTTACATCTGGGAAATTTAATTTTTTCCAACTAAAATCAGAAAAAAAATTAGTTATTAAATTCTTTTTTATTCTATATCCTTTATCTTGATCAGTTGAATATTTATTCCAAGCACTTTTAAATTCTTCACAAAAACCTTCAAATTTATCAATAGGATTATATGATTTTGTAGTAAAATCATCATATTGTTGTAATGTAACCATAAGGAATAAATTAAGCATAATAACAACAGACAAAAAATTCATAACTAACATATAAACATAAGCAACTGGTTCTGAAAATTTATCTTCATCAATAAATGCAAGTTCTTCCATTACATTAGGCCATTCTTCTCCTGTTGCTGATTTAAAAACAAGTAAAAATCCATTATAAAAATTATCTAAATTATAAAATTGATCCATATAATGCATTTTTTCTCTATATTTGTCATATACTAAACCATCATAAAGATAACATCCTAAAATTGAAAAAATACAAAAAATAAGAAACATTAATATAAATACATTTGCCAAAGCTGATATTGACCAATTTAAAGTTTGTAATAATTTTTCTAAACCTTTTAATGCTTTTACTAATCTTAAAACTCTAGTTACTCTCAAAACTCTTAAAACTCTTATAATTTGAAATGATTTTAAAAATGCTGCATCAATACCATCAATATTAGCAATTACAATATCAGCAATTGATGCTATTACAACAAAGAAATCAAATTTATTCCATCCATAATAAAAATATCCAGCAACTCCATATGCAATTATTTTTAAAATACATTCTAAAATAAAAATACCAGTAAAAATCCAATTTGCAACTTTTAAAACATATTCATAAGTTGGTGGTGAATCATCATAACTCATAGCCATTGAAATCATATTTAAAAATATAATAGACATAATAAAATTATCAAAAGAAGTACTATCTACAAAATTTCTTAAAGAATATCTAAAAGAATCTTCTGGTGGTTTAACATAAGTAATATAATCAGGTTTAGCATATTCAATTTGTGTTAAGAAATCATAATATTTTGCAGCTTTTTTATCACCATCAGCAACTTTTTGTTCTCTAGTCCATGCATCATTAAAATATTTAAACATAATTCCAGTAAATAAATTAAGGAAAAAATATGATACAACTATTATATAAACTAAAAAGAATATACCATAAAATTGATTAAATACAGTATATGATTCCATTATATCAGGCCATCCTTCTGTATTACTTAAAACATATGCTGTCACTAATGATATTAATATATTTGAAAATTTAAATGTTGGTCCTGTATCCATAATACCATTATATCTATTAGCACAAAAACTACTAAAATCTGGCATTGATCTTGAAATGTTATTAGATAATAATACATCACTAAATCCAGTGTCTGCTATTTTAAATATTGTTCCTGTGTTATTAAATACAAAACAATTATGGTATAAACTATAAAATAAACTAATTCCAACTATACTAAACATGAAAAAAACTACTAAAACTATAAATAATGCATTACATATTGGTAAAATTGAATCAAATAGTGATGAAATTATTAATTTTAATTCACCATTATGTGATATAAATCTTAAAGGACGAAGAATTCTTAATAATCTTAATACTTTTAAAAAATGAAGACTAGAACCTCCTTTTGATGGAGTTAAATATTTTAGATAAAGACTATAGAAATCTAATAGAGAAAATAAAACAATAATCAAATCAATTTTATTCCAATTATCTCTTACATATGAACCTTCATCCATAACAAATCCTAAAGCAATAATTTTACCAACACATTCAAATAAGAAAATTAAATTAAAGAATAAATCACACATATCAAAAATTAAAACAGACATATAACCACTTACAAAAGTATCAATTATTAATCTTGCAGTAGATAAAAGAATCATAATTAAAATAATAGTATCAAATAATTTATGACCAATAATTGACATACACCAAATTCTAAATTTATTAGTTTGAGGAATTAAATAAAGTGAATTTTCACATTCATTTCTTCTAAATAATTTATTAACTTTTTCCCATTCTCTAATATTTTTATCAACTCCAGTATAAATTTTTAAATCATCTTTTGAAATATCTCTATTATCATCAGTATCATTAAAATGAGAAGAAGAAAAGCCTATATTTGAATCACTTGAAGTTAATTGAGATGATTTTAAACCACTTTTTGTTGAGAATCTATTACTATTACTTCCTGATATAGAAGAACTTGGCTTATGAAATTCTACATTTCTTGTTTTTATTCCTTTTAATCTATTTTTATGTTCTTTTTCTTTTAATTTTATTTGATTTAAATAATCTGGTAATGCATACATTCTTTCTATTTTTTCATCTTCTGTTTCATCATCATCATCACTTCTTGAATCATGACTAAATGATTGAAGAAGAATTGATATAAATAAATTAAATATAATATAATTTCCTATAAATATCCAAATCATTAAATAAAAGAATGAAAATGGTGATAAACAGAATAAATCATATAATATTTGATTCCAATTTTCAATAGTTAAAATTTGAAAAGTAGTATAAAATGCAGATAAGAAACTTTGATATTTTTTACTACCATTTAAAAGTGACATACCTAAAAGTTCAAAAATTAAAATAAACATTAATAGAATGCATATAATATAAGCAACATTAGCCAAAGCTCTTTTAATAGAAACAATAATTAATCTCATAGATTTCATTCTTCTTAAAACTTTAGTTAATCTCAAAACTCTAAAAATTCTAAAAACTCTTAAAAAACTTAAATTAGCAATAGCTTTTTTTTGATTACCAATTTCATAATCAGAAGAAGAAGTCGGAGTTGCCATATCAACAATAGCAAAAGCAATAATAAGAACATCTAAATATGTAAAAGCATCTGAGAAATAAACAATTGGACCTAATCCTATAAATTTTAATACAAATTCAGCAATGAAAATACCATTAAAAGCATAATTAGATTTTGATAAATCAGTAAATTTTTCAGGTGTATATAAATTACCATCTAATGCCATAAAAATAGCATTAATAACAACAACTAATAATATTATATAATCAAACCATTGATTTGTTGCTATTAAATAAAATGCATAACGTATTTTTTGCCATCTTTGAATTCCTGGATTTGCATTCCATATAATTATATTGAAATTTTCTAAATTATCTATCATTACATTCCAATTTTCTCTATTTTCATCTACACTTTCTTTATATAAAACATCACCACCACTCCATTGAATATATCTATTTGAATTTGTTTTTAAATCATATACTTTTATATTCTTTATTTCACCTTTTACTTCTATTTTAGATTCTTTATTTTTATTATCTTCTCTTTTTTTTTCTTCTTTTCTTTTATCATCAGTTAATTTATAATATAAACTTTCTTCATCATTAAAATAATATGATAATGTTTTATAATTAAATTCATCTATTTTTTTATATATTTTATCATAAAATCCTTTTTTATATTTCAACTCATCTTGAATTTTATGATAATTACTAAAAGCACTTCCTAAAATAATAGAACTTTTACTTCTAGTTCCTATACTTTTATGACGATGAGAATTAATAGTTTTAGTAACAATATTAGTAGAAGTACCTTTTGAAGATAAAGTACCTAAATTAATTTCTTTACCAACTGCAAATCTTCCATAATCTCTCATTCGAGGAGGCATAATTTCTAATATTTGAATTGGTAAATTTTTTAATGAATGAGTTAAATATGCACATTCACTATCTAAATAATCAATATGATTTAATTTTTCATATTTATATTTTTTTAAATTTAATTTTTTGTCATTAAAAAAGAAATATGCTTCTGTTGATTCTGGTAATTGTTTTTTATGTATATATTTTATTTGTTTTCCTAAAACTTCTCCTTTCCAATGATCAACTTTAAATTGATCTTTTACTTTTAAATCTTTATCAATTATATTATTTATATAATTCATATAATATTTTTTTCCTCTTAAATTCATTGGAACTAATTCTTGTTGAATAGTTAATGGATCAGTATATAATTTATTTTCATCTAAAACTATTAATTTTTTTGTATCAAAATGAGGATATTTATTTATATTTTTTTCTATTGATGGAGATTTATAAATATATGATGGAATATTTTTATCATTTTTATTCTTATTATTATTATTTTTATTATTTTTCTCATTTTTATTATTATCTAAATTAAAACTATTATTAGAATAATTTAAAATATTTCCTGTTTCATCATTAAAACTTTTATAATTTTCATTTTCACTTATTTTTAAAATAGAATGATTTTTATTTCTATCTTTATCTTTTTCAATATCATCTTCTTCAAGATGTTCAATATTTAAAAAAACATGACTTCTATTCACTGCTTTTTCATCTCTTCCTCTTGGAGGTTTAACATCAATTACAATATTCTTATTTAAATTAAAATTTAAATTTTTATAAAACTTTCTAATTTCTTTAGTAGTTAAATTAATATTATCTTTTTTATCTCCTTTATCTAAAATTGATTTTCTTGCAATTGATGTATATTTACTTAATTCTAATTTTTTATTAATTTCATCAATATTAACATTATCAGAATAATTTTTAAAAGTTTGAGGAATATTTTTTGGTAACATTTCAATTTCATTAATTGAAATATCAGATAATGAAATATCGTCTTTTTCATATAATGATGAATCTAATTTACTATGTTCATTTTCAATTTCAATTTCTTTAAGTTCATTTTTTATTTCATCAAAATTATTTTTATCTTGTGTATATTGTAAAAAACCCAAATAAGATCTTCTTTTTCCAAAAGTTGAAATAGGAATTCCTTTCAAAGATTCTTTTTGTAAAAAATTATTTAAATTAAAATGTTCTCTCATTTTTTTTAATTTATCTTTTATAGTTTCATCATTTTTTAATTTCATAATTTCAGGTAAAATTGCACTAGGTCTTCTAAAAGTAATATCATTATATATATTTTCATCATCAAAAGTAATTTTTTTATCAGCAATAATTGAATTATTTTCACTTATACTTATAGAATTATTATTTCTTCTTTTTGTATTATATTGACTTGCTGAATCTAAAATACTATATTCAACTGATAAATCAAATTTATTATCATCAATTGAATTATCACGATTAGATAAAGATAAATCAGTCATAAAAGATAAATCATTATTAATATTAGATTTATATTTTTTTGTTTTATAAATTTCTTGAAGCATTTTTCTACTTATTAAATAATTCACTTTTTGACCTTTTGTTTTTACTTTCCTTATTGGACTATGTGAATGATTTTTTTTTCTTAAATCTTCCTCATTTTTAATTTTTTGTTTTTCATTTTCTAATTTTTCTTTAATTTGAGTTTCAAAAGATAAATCTGGTTTTGTAATTAATTGTCCTTGTATAAATTTTTCCATTTCTTTTTTTTCTATTTTATGTTTTAAATTATTTGTACTACCAGAATTACTTATTATTTTTTGAAAATTAATCATTTCATCTTTTACAAATTTTTGTGTTGCAATAATTGATATTTCAATTGCATCATTATATATTTTTTCAATTGGTTTTGGAATATCTATATTACTTATTTTTCTTTTTGGTGCTTCATTTAATTTATTTTCATCTTGTGAATTTGTTTTTTTAATAATATGTGAATGATTTATTATTATTGAACTTTTTTTTTCATTTTTATTTACTTTTTTTTTTTCTTTTGCTATTTTTAATGATTTTCTTTCTTCTTTTTTCTTCTCATCAATTAATCTATCAATTTCTTTCCTTTGTCTTTTTATATCTTTACATAAATGAGATTCTTCATTATCAATCATTTCTCCTATTATATATAATTCTTCTGGATTATTATTTGTCATTATATACATATCTTTTACTGTTTGATAAACTATTGGAATGTCTCTTTTATTTTTTGTTATATGAAATGCCTCTTCATCAACTTTAAAATATAATTCTCTTAAACTTTCACCACTTTTTGATAAATTTTTATTTTTCAATGCTCTCTCTTTTTTTTTTTTTTCTTGCTTTTCTTTTTCTTTCAAATCATATCTACTTTTAATTAATTGATAAAAACTTTTTTTACCGCTTAATTCTTTTCTAGTAACTTCAATTTTTTCAAACTCTGAGTTTGTAACAGCAAGGAATAAATTAATTAAATAGAATCCTCCAATCATAACAAAGACATGAAAATAACAAAAAATGATAACAGGATTAACTTGAATTTTATCTTTAAAAGTTCTAGAAACATAAATAAAAATATTAGTCCATCCTTCAAGAGTAACTGTAACAAAGACAGTGACAAAACCATATAAAACATTATCAAAATTAATAACACCATTATCAGGATTTCTATAAGCTTTAACACAAATATATTTATTACCTAAACTATCATATTCATTACAATCAGAATCATAAGTACACATAGTATTAGCATCTGTTAAAGAAATTAAATAACCATAATTTAAACTCATACATCTTCTTAAAAATAAACCTTGCCACATTTGCACTCCAGCAATAGCAAAAATGATAAAGAAGAAAAATAATACTATTGTAGTTTCTGCTAAATGAGATATTGATGCTAAAAGTGCTATTACTAATTTTCTTAATCCTTTAACTGATTTTACGGTTTTTAAAGGACGTAGAATACGAAAAGCTCTTAAACCTGCTAAACCAGAAATTTTTTTTCCATTCATTGTTCTTTCTAAAATAAAAGAAATCCAACCAACAAAAACAACAAAAAAATCTAAACAATTCCAATAATCTTTTAAATAAGCATTTTCAGTCATCACAAAACCATAAGCAATAATTTTTAAAGCACATTCAAAAGTATACCAATAAAGGAAATATTGATCAGAAGTATTTGCAATATTATTTT
>JAEEGK010010237.1_pt1 | contig 21663 bp, 13 predicted proteins | sample 8958771 | NCBI WGS metagenome assembly JAEEGK01 (sample SAMN16246547, study PRJNA631951) | gut metagenome | biome: gut microbiome; feature: rumen; material: SC-attached | host: Bos | place: Iran: Karaj | collected 2018-10 | reverse complement strand
TAACAAAAATTATAATAGTAACAATTATAATAATACCAATTATAATAATACCAATTATAATAATACCAATTATAATAATACCAATTATAATAATACCAATTATAATAATACCAATTATAATAATACCAATTATAATCACACCAATTATAATAATACCAATTATAATAATACCAATTATAATAATAACAATTATAATCATAACAATTCTAATAATAACAATTATAATAATACCAATTATAGTAACGACAATTATAATAACAACTATTATAATGACAACAATTATAATGACAACAATTATAATAACAACAATTATAATAATAGCAATTATAATAATAATTATATGAATTCAAAAAATATGAATAATACCAATTCAAGATTTCATTCATTGAATGTAGATACAAACAATAGAAGTAAATATTCAGTTAATAATATTAATAAACAAAATAATAAGATTAGTCCTATTACAACAAAAAAAAAAATAATTATTAATAATACTCCTAAAGACTATGATCCTAATTTTAATTTTAATTTTATTCAAATAGGTGTAGGTAGTAATTCAAATTCTCAAAATTTAGTTTTAAATAATAATGATTTGAATCAAGATACAAATAATAATTTTAAATCAATGTCTTATGCAAATAATAAAAATACAAATTTTGGAAGAACTTTTTCTCCTAATGATTATCATAAAGAATATATTGATAATTTGGGAAATACAGTTTATAAGAGAAATATTAAGTTTAATAATAATGATTTTTCATCAGCAAAAAGACAAAATAAAAATATTAAATTAATTAAATGATTTTTAGAAATATAAATTTTACTTTTTTTTTTTTTCTTCTCTCAAAAAAATAAATTTAAAAAAGTTTTTAATTTAAACAATTTAAATCATTAAATTGATGAAAAAAAAAATAATTTTTTTTAATAATTTTAATTAATTCGTTTTATAATTTCAAATAAAAATGTCAAAAAATTTATTTTTCATTTTTCTCTTTTTCTGTTTAAGTTTCATTAATGCAAGATATAGAACATTAAATGAAGATTGTGATTTATTCCATACATGTGATAATGGACTTCGTTGTTTAGATTATAGATGCCAAGTTATGTATTCTGATTCTAAAGACAATAGAGTTAAATGGGGAACTAAATGTGATTGGTTCCATCATTGTGGAAAAGGAAAAAAATGCAAACAACATCGTTGCATTCAAAAATAAAAATTTTTTAAATAAAAGTTAATTTCTCTTTTTATATTAAGAAAATTTAGATTTTTAAAAAGTTTTTATTTAGAAAAAATATCTTAAATATTATTTAAAGTTATTTAATAAAATGAAATTATTTACTTTATATTATTTATTCATCAAATACTTGATATAAATATTCAATTAAACTTTTATTCTAATATATGAAAAAAAAAATTAATTTGATATTAAAAAATATTATATAGATTTAAAATGGAAAATGATTATTTAAATTCAAGTCCCAAAAAATTAAAAAGAATTATTATAAGTAGAGATTCATTTAAAAAATTAATAAATCAAAATGATTCTCTTAATAACTCTTTAAATAAATTAAATGAAAAATATTATGACAATATGAAAACAATTTTTGATTCTGATGAGAAAAAAGTCCAAGTAATGTCATTTTTAGAACAATTTAGATTTAAAAATAGATTAACAAAAAGAAATATATCTCCTTTATTAAAAGAAAAATTAGGAATTACTGATGATCAAATATGTAAAACAGAAGATAATATAAGAGAAAAATCAATGGATATTAAAAAAAATAATAATGAAAACAAACAAAATATTCCAAAAAATTTAAAGGAGGAAATGTTTCAGATTAACAATAATAATAATCTCAGTAAAGAATATACAATTAAAATAGAAAAGAATGAAATGAAACAAAAAATTCAAAATAATAAATATTATAGAAATAATATTTATATGTATTCTCCAAATTTGATAAAGAAAAAGGAAAATTTAGAAATTGCTTTTACAAGAATCAATATTACAACTGTTAAAAAAAATAATAAAAATTTACTTGTTTATAACCAAAACTTTTTTAAAGAAAATTTTTCATTTTCAATAAAATCTAAATTTAATAATAAATATAATCACAAAAATCCGTTAAAAATTGAAAATATTGATTTATTTATTGGTTCAAAAAAAGAAACAAATAAAAATTTTGAATCTAAAAATTTTACCGGATTTAAATTAATACAATTAAAAAAAGGAAAAATTATAAATGAAATACCTTTTAATAAATCAATAAATGAATTAAATAAAATATTTGAAGAAAAAAAAATAAAAATTAACCATAATCAATTAAAATTTAAATGTTTAAATGAAAATATAATAGATCAAAACATAAAATTCAATTTTTTATCAAATTTAAACAAAGAAAAAAGAAAAAGTAATTTAATTAATATAGGAGTAAATACGATAAAGGAAAAAAAAATAACTAAAGAAATTGGAATTAATGTTGGTTGCATAATTATTACTTCAAATTCTGGAAATAATACTGATATCAATTTAACAAATTGGGATTCTATAGTTCAAAATATGAATTTTGATACAAATAATTTATCCTTAAAAAAACAAAAAAGAATTAAAAAATGAAAAAATGAATATTTTAAAATATACATATAAATATGAAGAAAGAAAAATTTCTGATAATGTAAGTTCTTTAGATAAATTGCAAATAAAATAAAAATGAAAAATATAAATATTTCAATGTAAATAAAAGAACTTTTTTTTAACTAATACAATTTAAAATATCTGATTTTAAAACATTATGAAAACTAAAATTATTTCTTTTAAAAATAAAATAAAAACATCAATTTATTTAATTGTTTAACATTAATTTGACTAAATCTTTATAAACAACATAATTACCACCATTAGGAGTAGATTCTTTTAAAATTTTTTCAATCAAATCATTATTAATATGTTCTTTACTAGTTCTTAATTCATGTTCTAATTCTCGAATATTTAAAATATTACTTGTATCAATTTCAGATAAAATTTGTTGATCATTAATTGCTTCTCCTAATCTTCTTTGAATATTATCAAAAAATTCATTAAATTCAACAGTTTCAATTTTTTTTTCATCTTCTTTTGCTTCTTCATCTTCTTTTTTTTCATCGTCTTCTTTTTCTTCTTCTTCTTCTTTTTTTTCATCATCTTCATTTTTGTCTTCTTCTTTTTTTTCTTCTTCATTTTCTTCTTTTTTCTCTTCTTCATTTTTCTTTTTGTCTTTATTTTTATCTTCTTTTTCATTTAATCCAATTCCAAACATTCTTAATATTGTTTTTTCTTCTTCTTTTGTTATAATATTATCATTGTCTCTATCAAATATTTGAAAGGCTTCTTTAATTTGACAATATATTTCAGTTAAATTTCTTTCTTGACTCATCTTTTTTTTTATTATTTAATTTAAGTTATTAGTTTATATTTTATTTAATATTAATTATTTATATTTTTAATTATTTTATATTATTGAAAGATCATCAATTTTCCTTTTTGAAGATAAATAATTTGAAATAAATATTTTAACTGTTGTTTTATAAAAATCACCTTCTTCATCTCCAACTTCAGAAAAATCTTCAGAATTTAATAATATTATATTTCTTAAAAATAATTTTGGTGGAATTATTGAATATTTATATAAATCTTGAATTATTATATTTCTATCTGCCGCAGTAATACAAACAACTAGTCTTTTATTTAATATATTTAAACTTTGTAATATGTTTCTTAGTTTATTGATAAAATTCTCATAATTTTTTTTTAATGATTTATCAGTGGTGAATCTGAAATTTGTTTGATTTATAATTATTTCCATTTTATTACTATTTATAATTAAAATATCAATTGAATCAATAAAACCATCTTCATCATAGTTAATGAAAATTAAAATATAATATTTTATTTTAGAATCATCTGCAATAATTTCTTTAGTTAATTTTTCTTCAGTTATAATTTTTTTTTCTTCTTTATTTTCTTCTTTCTTTTCATCTTTATTTTCTTCTTTTTTATCTTCTTCTTTTTCATCATTTTGTATATTCTTATTATTTGAGTAAACTTTAATCCAATTAATATCAACTTTTTTTAAATCATCACCTTTATAAATTCCATCATCTTTTTTTAAAGCATAATCAACGAATATTTGTGGAAATAAAATTTTTGAATTTTCAACATTTTCTTTAATAATTTTATTATAAGAGCTTTCAAAATCTTTTTCAATAACAGTAATAATTTTTTCCTTAAAATATTCTTTGTCAATACATAAATTAACAAATTCGTTTAATTTATCAAAATCATTTAAATTTCCATTAACTTCAATTAAATTATCATTATTTTTCTTTAATAAAATTTTATCTTTTTCAAAACAAATAATATAATCATATTGGCAAGCAAAAATTACATTTTGATTTTTATCTAAAACTCTTTTGAAAAATTTAGTAGGAATAATCCCATTAATTCCGCTAGAAAGAACAACATTATTTTCAGAAAGAAAAAATTCAATACCATTAAAAAACGAATAAACCATATTAATTTCAATAAAAATCTCACATGAAAGTCTCATACCACTTTTAACTTGATTTTCCCAATTAAATCCAATAGAAAAATGAATAGCATTTCTAGTCATTCTATTTAATCCTGTTTTTTCTATTAATAGATATGCATCCTTATAAGTACCATGAACAACTGTAGGATAATTAAATATACTAATTTTATTTAATTTATTTAAGGCACTTTCATTTGAAACTTCTCTTATTGAATGACCTTGAACACATCTTATTAAATATGGTTCATTATTAGTTAATTCAAAACGCCCTTTTTTATCTTCTTTTACTATTTCTTTTATTTTTTCAATTGTCAAATGATTTTTTTTTGATTGGGGTAAATTTATTATGTCATCTACTTTTACAAAACCTTTTGAATCTATATTTAAATTAAAGTCCTTTGCTTTATGACGTAAGATTAATGTTAAAAATTTTGAATCATGCTTTTTTTGCATTTGTTGTCTTTTCGCATGTTTATCCATTTAGATAATAAATTATTTTTACTCAAAATATTTTTTAATTTCTTTTTAATTTAATTATTAAACAAAAATTAATAAAAAAAATAAGTATGAATAAAAAAGACATTTTAGATGAAATATCATCTTTAACAAATTCAGATTTATCAAATTTTACTATAAATTCAACTAAATTTGGTGATTTAATAAACAAAATAAATCAATCATCTAAAAAAAAAAAGAGTTTTAATCATATAAGAAATAAAACATCTTTTAATATTGATTTTTCAAAAGGAACAATGAATACAACTTTATTAACGGAAAACAATATAATTCATGAAGAAGGTTTAGAAGAAAAAGATAATTCAGCAGTTGAAAAATTTTTAAAAAAAAGAAGAACAAAATCAGAAAATTTTGAAAGGTCGTCTTTAAATATTACAGACATTCTTAATAATGAAAATGATAATAAAAATAATAATGTTAATGAAGAAAATAATAATAACAAAGAAGGAAATATTGAAGATAATAATCCTAGAAATAATAAATTATTAGCAAAAACTCTTGTTCCTGATATTAAAAATTTAAAAAACGGAAATTTAGGAAATTTGAATGATAATATATTAAATGAAAAAGAAAAAAATAGCTTAATTGAAGAAAAAGAAGAAGATAATTCAATGATAGAAAATGAGAATATTAGTAATAATAATTTAAGTGATAATATTGAAAGTCAAATGGATAAATTTAAAAATGAAAATAAAGAAATTTCAATGAATGATTTAAATAAAGAAATTCCAATAAAATTAAAAACAAATAATAAAATAGATAAAATAGAAAAAAACCAAAGGAAATTTTTCTGTGGAATATTTAATGAAAATTTCCAAAAGAAATTAGATGAAATAAATAGTGAAACAAAAGATGAATTATCTGAAAATTCAAATGAAAATTTGTATACTTATGATTTAATTAGAATTTCAAAAATTGAAAATTTAACAGTTATATCAAATCAAGAAAATGTTTCAGCTATGACAATTGATATTGATAATTTAGTATATTGTGGAACTTCAAAAGGTAAAGTAATAATATATGATTTAAATGATGGAAAAGTTAAAAACGTTTTTGATAATCCTTTTCAAAAATTATATTTGACATGTGCTACTTCAATATATTGTATTTCTGTTATTAATGATTATTTTGTTTGTGGATTCAGCAATGGATTTATTACTTTATATTATAAAAAAGGAAATAAAATTAAATTATTTAAGGATATTAAAAATATTACTAGTGAAAGTATAATTGATATTAAATTATATTCTTCAAAAAATAAAGTTAGTGTTTTTTCAAGTGATATGATAGGAAATATTTATAAAACTAAAGTTAAATGCGGATGGTTTAAAGATAGTATAAATTCAAATTTAATTTTTACAAATGAAGTAGATAATATTAATGATAATAATAATAATAATCATATTGATGATGAAAATGAAATAAATACAGATTCTGGTAAAAATGTAAATAAACAGAATAATGTTCATAATCCTTATTATTTAATTGAAATTCATTCTATTAATCATAGAATTATTGGTATTGCAAATAAAATTGGGTTTTATTTATATTTTATTAAAAAGAAAATAAAAAATAAACTATTTGAATTTTTAATACCTAAAAGTAACTATTATTTACCTACTTTTTTCTTTGGAAAAGATTTAAATGCAAATAAAGTTTTTTTATCAATTGATAATTTAATAAATATTTATTCAATTGATAATAATAACATAGTAAATTTAGAATCAGTATATCATTTTCATACTCCTATTGCAAAAATTGGACCTTTTATAAATGATTTATTATATTTATTTGATAAATCTCAAAATATAACTTTAGTAAATTATACATTTCAAAAATCTTTAAATTTTAATTTTATAAAAGGAAATGATGCAATAAATATTTCTAACAAAAATGTTGATTTATTTGTTAATAAAGTAATATTTAATTATCAAAATAGAAATTTTTATCCAACTTATAATAATAGTTTATGTAGTACAAATAATGGAACAATTTTAATAAATGGGACAAAAAAAATTCAATTTATTGAATGTATAAATCCTAAAGATTGTATTATGAAAATATTTAATGATTTAAATCATTTAAAGTGGGAAACTTTATTTAATTTATTTATTCAAATATATCATGATAAACATCCTTTATGGAAATTATCACAAATACCAAATTTTAAAAATTTATTTACTAATATATCAATTCAATTTTTAGAACTTTTATTACCTAATATTTGTATTTTAGAAGGACATAATAAAGAAATAGCTAATAAAGAAATTCAGAATTTTATAAAATTCTTATTTCAAGTTGAATTAATAGACTTTATAACATTTGATAATCTTGAAAAAAGTATGTATAAAATATTTACTGATTTTAATTTAGAAAACTATTTCTTTGAATTATTAGAACCATTTATTATAAAAGATAAATTAAAAATGGATGGTATTCCTAATTCCTTTATTATAAATATGATTGATGAATATGTGAAAAATAAAAATAAGGAGTGGTTGTCTCAATTATTAATTCATTTTAGTCCTACTTTATTTTTAAAAGAATCAAGTATTTTTGAAAAAATCATTGAAAATAATTTATTTAATACTGAAATATTTCTAATAAATAAAAAATTGGAAAATAATGAAAAAGAAGAGAATGATAATATTCTTTCAATTGATATATTTCAACCAATTCAATCAATGACAGATTATATTAATTCAAATGAAGAGGATAATGAAAATGAAGATCTAAAGAATATTGATATTGATATGTATGATGATAAAATAGTATATTCAAATAATTATATTAAACTTAAAATTTTATGGTATATTAATGATATTTTAGAAAATGAATTCAATGATAAAAATAAAGAAAATTATATTAATTATATTAATAATGTCTTTCAATTTTTAATATCTAAAAAAGGATTTGATTTATTTGATTTAAATTTTTCAAATGAATATTTCTTTACAATTGAAAATTTATTGACAAATCCAAAAATTTATGATTTTGATGGTTTAAATAAAAATAATGTTATTAATGATTTATATAATATAGTCAAAGAAGAAGAAAAAAGAAATTTTGAATTTTTCAATTTAATTATAGATATAATAAATAAAAGTAATATTGAAGTTAAAAATCAAATAAAATTTCAAACAATTATATATTTTATGAATTATGATTACGACAATATTTCTGACGAAAAATTCAACAAAGATTTTGAATCTCAATTAATTAATATATTAAGTTCTATTGATAGTATAACATTAGATGAAAATAAATTATTAATAACATCATGCAAAAAATGTGAAACTAAGTATGAATTATTATTTAAATATATAAAAGATAATTTTTATAATGAATAGATAATATAATTAGTATATATAATTAATTGAATAAATAAAAAGAAATTAACAATTATTTAAATCAAATTTAACTATTGTTTTATTTTGTGAATATAAAATAAGAATAACAAAATAACAAAGGGTTTAAAATTATAATATTCTATATGATATATTCATAAATAAATTCCAAAAACAATATTTTTCCAATAATTATGATAAATATTTTGTACTGAATGATAATTTATTTCTTTTTTATTACCGAAAGAATAATTTTTGTATAAAAATACTTCTTAATTAAATCTTTTTTTATATCATTAATATTTTTTTATATTCTAATTTCCTTTTCTTTTTTATCAACTACCCAAATTTGAGCTTACATTTTATATCTTAAATATCTATCAATAAAAAATTTAATGTGAATATATTCTATTATTCTATGATTTTTATTTATATAAACTATTAAATGTTAAATCAATATATATTTGATGTAATATAATTTTTATGAATATTCTTAAATTTTATTTTGAACTTTATTAATTTCAATTAAGCTAATTTGACAAAAATCCAAGATTAATAAATGAAAAGAAATAAAAATTTACAAAATTTGTCCATTATAATTTACAAAAAACTTTTAACGGTAATTATTATTTATTATAAAAAAAATAAAAAACAATGGAAATTAAAAATAAAATAATCAAAAATCAGACGAAACTACTATTCCCTTCTTGTATAAGTTCAAAAACTCATAAAATTTTTTTAAAATATACAAATAATAGTTATAGAAAATATTGTTTAGATATAATTAGAAATCTTTCTCAAAAATTAGAAAATGAAAACTCTCACTCAATTTTTTTTCAAACTATACTATTTCAAGATATAGTTTTATATAATTGTGGAAATGAAATAATAATAAAGAATTTAGATTTATTAATTTTGTGTTGTTTTTATATTGCTTTAAAAAGTGTAAACGAGCAAAATACTATTCCAACCTTAAAAAAATTAAAATGTTTAATCAAAGAAAAATATTATTCTTTTAAAGATGATGAAATTATTTCAACAGAAATTGATTGTTTAAAATTATTAAATTATAATATAAATTACATCAACTCATATGATTTTTTAAAATATTTTATAGGAGAAAATAACCATTTCATAGATATTGCCTGTTCATTGCTGGAAAATATAATTTATGGAGATATAAAATATTATATATTTAAATCGCCTTATCAATTATCATTAGAGATTTATCACAAAATCAAAGAAAAAATAAAACCTATGATTATATGTGTCCCACCTATAAAAAAAGTAATTATAAATAAAAAATTACCAAATAATAGAAAAGATAAAATTGTAAGGGATAATAATAATAATAATAATAATAATAATAATAATAATAATGATAATAATAATAATAATAATAATGATAATAATAATAATAATAATAAAAATAATAATAAATAAAAAAAAAAAAAATAATAAAAAAAATAAAATTGTAAAAAATAATAATAATAATAATAATAATAATAATAATAATAATAATAATAATAATGATAATAATAATAATAATAAAAATAATAATAATAATAATAATAATAAAAATAATATTAAGAATAAAGATATTAAAATTATATTTAATAAAAAAGGAGCATCTTTAAATTATAGTGTTAATAATAGTTCAACTGATATTTTTTCAACTCAAAATTCAAGTAATGGAAATATAACTTATAGTAAAAATTGTTCTCCTCATTCAAAAAATAATAATACTACTACTCATAAATTCAAACATCAAAGAAGGATTTCTGAAATTTTAAATTTATCTAAAACTAATAAAACTTTACTTGAACTTTACAAAAATAAATCAAGTAATCAAATTTTTAAACAAAAAAAAGAAATTGTTTCAAGTAGAACAATTTCTCCTGCTTATATTGGAAATTTGGAAAAGAAAAATATAAACATTGATTTAAAGTATTTATCTACTATGAGTAAAAATTTACATTTTGGAATATATAATACACAAAATTATATAAATAATAATTGTTTAATTAAAAAAAAATTAAAATTTGAACAAAATCAAAAAAGTGATTTACAAGATTAATATTTTTAATTTTAATATTACATTTAAATTTTATATTATAAATTTAATTTTAAATTAATTAAAATATTTAATTTTTAAATTATTGTAAAGTAAAAAAAAACATATTTTAAAACAAAAAATATTAAATTAAGTTAAAAATAATTTTGGATTTTACTTTTTTATATAAATTTTCGTTTAATTCATCTAAAATCATTCCTTAACTTTATTATTTTTTAATTAATTCAAAAAAAATATTATTTTTGAATTTTTAATATATTTAAAATTCGTTGAAACTAATTAAATTCATTTATTATACTTTTTATTTTTAAAAAATTAAAAAAAAATATATATTTTAATTGTTTCTTTATTAATATTATTGGTCTATATTTAATAAATAATCTTTTATTGTTAAATTAATTATTCTTATTTTTCTTAAATATTTCCCCTTCTTTTTTTCTATTTTCGTTGTTAAAAAAAATGAAATAAAAATTTCTAAGGAATTTTCATTTAAAACCTTATTATTAATCTTCAATATTATCAGGGATTATCAATGAATCTTCATAACAATTTTTACAGATAGTATAATTACATTCTTTATCTAAATACACACCATCACTTATAGAGAAATTTTTATAGCATCTATCACAGGTATAACTATTAAAAAAAATTTCAGCGTTTGTTTTATTATTATATAGTAATTGATGACCAGAAGGACATTTACTATTTACAATAATAGGTAAACATTTACAACAAAAATAATTTTCACACTCATCACATTTCCATCTTATTATATTTCCATTTGTTTGATTTAAACCACATTTAGCACAATTTATTGTTTGAAAAACATAGGTTTGTCCTGTCCATTTTAATTTATGTTCTTTATTACATAAATAATATTTTTCATAATATTTGTTTATCCAATGGGTTTTTGATGACATTAGGAATAAAAAATAAATATTTTTTTTTTAAAAATATTAATAATACATTTTGAAGATATTTTAAAAAATAATAATATTGAAAAAAAACAGTAAAAATTATAACCATATTATTGAATTTATATTTCAGTCTCTTGAATTTCTTTAAAAATTAATCAAATTCTAGATTCATTGTTATTATCTTTATTATTTAGATTATATAAAACATAATATTGTTATTTAATTGAATAGGGACTAATGAATTTATTGATTTATATAACTTTGAGAAATAGTATTTCCTTAAAATATTAAAAAATAATTTTAACTTTAGTCATAATAATTTGTATTTATTAAAGGTATATGAACATTTCAATAATTTCTTTATTTTTCCATATTTTTTTATCTTTATATTCTAAAACATAAATTCAAGTTAAATTACCAATTATATTATTACATTTAGTTATTTTTCTTTGAATATAGTTTATCTAAAATAAATATATATTTTTTAGGTTAATTTGTTTAATATTATATTTTGGATTTAATCTTGATGTTTATTTTGGAATTGTTTTCTTTTGAAAAAAATATTTTATCGTTGATTTTGAGTATATAGTTTTTTATATTCATTTTATCATTCGGATTTATATTTTCATTTAATCCTCACTTATATTTTGTTTATAGAACATTTATCTTTAAATGATTGCTTTGTTGCTCCAAAAATTTAATTTTCTTATTTCTTTAATCGATTAACATAAATATGGACTTTTTATTTTTATTAAACTTCTGTTTTATGAAAGACCTTTTTAAAAACTCCTTCTATATTAATATCATTTTTTGAATTTGATATTTTTATCAATCTTTTGTTCAACAAAAAAAAATTTTTGCTGTCATAATTTTATTTTTATTAATTTTTAAAATATGATTTATTTGAATTATTATAAAAATAATCTTTAGTGTATTCAACATTAATCTTTATAATCTTTTGATAAAATAAGTTTTACTCCAAATATTAACTATAGTACAATTAGATAATTTCCAATAAATAATCAGCATATATATTTAAATTCTTTTTTTTAAAATCTCTTCTATTAAAAGAATCAGAGTGTGTTTATTTTATAGATTTTAATTTTTCTAATTCTTTTTTTAATTGGTTTCTTTTTTTTAGAGGAGATAAGAGTTTATAAAGTTATTTATTCTATTTTTAAATTATTTTTTTTTAACTAAAATTAAATAAATATTTTCTTTTTTTAATTTTCAAAAAAAAATAATAAAAATCAAATTAAAAAAATAAATAATATTTAAATAATGGAATCTCTAATAACCCCGACTGCAAATTTAGAAAACATAATATTAAACAAAACTTTAAAATGGATATTTGTAGGAGGAAAAGGTGGAGTAGGTAAAACAACAGTTTCATCAACAATGTCAATTCTTCTTTCAAAAATAAAAGAAAAAGTATTAATAATAAGCACAGACCCAGCTCATAACTTAAGTGATGCATTTAATCAAAAAATGGGTTCAAAGCCTACATTAATAAAAGGATTTACAAATTTATATGGATTAGAAATAGATCCTAAAACAATGAATGATGATGATTATGATTCAGATATAAATTCAATATTAGGATTAAATATAGATGATGAAACAAAAGGAATTTTTGATGAATTAAAAAATTCAATTCCTGGAATTGATGAAGCTTTAGCTATTGGTTTATTATTACAAGTTATTGATAAAATGGATTTTTCTATTATTGTATTTGATACAGCTCCTTCTGGACATACTTTAAGAATGTTATCTTTACCAAAAATATTAGAAGAAACTTTAGGAAAGTTAAATTCTATAAAAGATAATTTTGGTATGTTTAATAATATAATGCAAAATACAATGGGAAATGGTTTTAATCAATTTATGCAAATGAATGAAATGTTAAAGAAATCTATTCAAAAAATTAATGAAGAATTTACTAATAAAGAACATACTACTTTTGTTACTGTTTGTATTCCAGAATTTTTATCAATGTATGAAACTGAAAGATTAATTCAAGAATTAGACAAAAATAAAATTGATTGTCATAATATTGTTATTAATCAAGTTTTATTTGTTAATAAAGAAAATGATAATTGTAATTGTGATATGTGTAAAAATAGATTTGAAATGCAAAGTAAATATATTAATCAAATTAAAGAATTATATTGTGATAATGAATTTAATATGAATGGTAATCAATTTTATATCAGTATTTTACCTTTACAAGAAGAAGAAGTTAGAGGTGTAGATAAATTAATTGCTTTTACTAAATTTATTTCAAAATCATAATATATTTTTAATATTTAATTTTTAAATTTTAAATTTTTAAATTTGTTTATGACGTCAGAAAAAAATAATTTTGAAGTTGAAGATTCTAATAATAAAGATAGTGAATTTCATCCTGTTAAAATTACTGACTCTTCTTTAGATAATGATGAAAATAAAAATAAGTCATTTTTTTCGAAAATAAAATCAAAATTAAAATTTTGTAAACCAGAAATATTTGTTATTATAATTTTTATTTTATCTTTTATTTTTTATTATTTAAGTTTACAAGGTTGTAATAAACCAGAACAAGAATGTTTAATGGAATTAGGAGCTAGTTTTTTTATTCAGAAAACATTTTTATTAATTTTTTCATCTTTTTTTACAAGTATTATTATTTCATTATCAATTAATAAAATTATATCATATCATCCTACATTATATATCTTATTCTTTTATATAGTGAATTTTATCCTATTTAGAGGAATGGATTTAAAAAACCATGGTTTTTTTAATACAGTAGGTTATATAATTTTTACTCCTATTTTTTTATTGACAAATCAAATTTTTATATTATGTTATAGAAATCATAAACAAAAAAAATATTTAAAAAATTTTTTATTTTTTTTTATTATATTTTTACCTTATTTATTAATTCAAATAAAAGCAATATTAGATTGCAATGATTGGGGAGATGGTATAGGTGGAAGAAAAATGTTAGATGATCATGGAAAAAGTTCATGTTATATTAGAAAACCTAAATATTGTTTTAAAAAAATAATTGACAATAAACTTGATATGAATATGAAATTTAACTATAATTGTCCAAAAAAAAGTAAAAGTTTTAAAGAAAATTTATTAATGTATAAGGGAGAACAATTTAAAAAAACTATTGACTTTGCATATCCAATAACAACAAAATATAAAGATAATGAGACATTACACAGTGTTTTTATGATGAAAAATATAATAGATATGTATGATATAAATGCTTTAACTGAAGAAGAAAAAAAATTAAAAGAAGAACCTGAAATAACTTTACATTTTAATGAAGATGATAGTGTTGATGTAAATATAACAATAAAACCAAATAAAACTTTAATTAATGAAAGGAATAAATTATATAAAAAAGTAGACAATAAATTTGAAAATATTATATTTATCTTTTGTGATGGTTTATCAAGACGACATTTACTAAGAAAATTACCAGAAACAACAAAATTATTAAATAAATATTTTTCAGTAAATGAAAATAATAAAAACCTAAAAGCACGTTCTTTTCAATTTTTTAAATATCATAATTTTGCAGGATTCACAGATATAAATATTGTACCAATGTTTTATGGAGTCCCCTATTTAAAAAAAGGAATTCATTTTTTAAATTATTATAAAGAAAATGGATATATATTAGCTCAATCAGTTAATTTTTGTAGTCAAGAAGTATTCCCAATATATAATTTTAATTCAATTAATGTAGATAAAAATTTATTTGATCATGAAAATATTGCAATGTTTTGTGATCCAAATTATCATAATCCAAAATCTCCTTTTAGTTCTACTTATGGTCCTTATTCTATTTGGAGAAAATGTTTATATGGAAGAGATTCATTTGAATATGTATTTGAATATGGAAATAAGTTTTTAGAAGCTTATAAAAATAATCCTAAATTTTTAAAAATAGGATTTGATGATCCTCATGAATCAACAAGTGAAGTTATTAAATATATAGACAATTCAATGAAAAATTTTATAGAAACAATCATTGAAAATTACTTTGATAATAATAAAAAAAGTATTATTTTTTTAGTAAGTGATCATGGTAATTCAATGCCAGATTTTAGTTATATTTTTAGAATGGATGATTCAGAATTTGAAAGAGTTTTAGGTTCTCTTTTTATTATTTTACCAAGAAATTCAAGTAATTTATACAATGAAACTGCTTTAGATATTAATGAACAAAGATTTATTACTCCTTATGACATTCATTCTACTCTTTTATATGTTATTAAATTTAATGAAACTAATAATGAATTTTCAAATTCAGGACAATCTTTGGATAAAGAAATTAATGGAATGAAAAGAAATTGTTGGGCTTATCAAGATTTTTCATCTTATAAAAAAGATTATCAATGTAAATGTGATTTGTTTAAGGATTTTAGCTTTTTTGTTAATTATGATTGACTGAATTATTTTATTTAATACTTTAATTTTTAGGTTTTAATATTAATAAATTAATATTTATTTTTTATAATAGTTTTATATCATGAAAATATTGAAAGGAACCCTTAGTCTTTGTGGCGTCTTTAAGATTAGCCAAATTATTATGACCTAAGTTACAACGAACTAAGAGTTCAAGTCTTAGTGGGTTCCTCCTTTTTATAAATAAACATTTTTTTAAAGGATGATTTTAATTTAATTTATTATTTTTTAATTTTACCAATTAAAAAAATTTTTATTTAAATATTTATTAATAATTAATTTAAATAAATTATTAATTAAATCATATTCTTTAATCAAATTATACTAATTTAATGGTTAAAGGATTTATAATTTCTAGAAAAAGTGATGGATTAATTTTTTGTGAAGTTATGGAAAATGAAGACAATGATAAACAATTTTCATTTATTAGAAGTAGAGCTCATGAATTTTTAAAAAATATGAATGGTAAAGAAAGTTTATGTACTGTAAATATAGATTCTCAAAATTATTTATTTCATTATAGAATAGATGAAAATGTTGTTTATTTGGTTATAACTGATAAAAAATATCCTCCAAAACTTGCTTTTTGTTTTATTAAAGATATAAATGAAGGTTTTAATGAAGAACTAAAAAATCAATTTGGAACACAAAGTGTTTCTTATTATTCTAAATTAGAAACAATTGATAGAGCAAATTATTTTATTAAATTTGAAAAATATATTAAAAAGAAAAAGAATGAATATTTAGATTCTAACAGTCAAAATAATATTGATAGATTAAATAAAGAACTTAGTGATGTTCATCAAATTATGGCAGAAAATATCAATTTAATTATGGAAAGAGATAAAACAATGAATACTATTAATTCTTTAAGTGAAAATATAAAAGATGATTCTGGAAAATTCAAAAAAATGGCATATGAAACTAGAATTAAAATGTTACTTTCAAAATATTCTGTTTTAATTGCATTAGGTATAATTTTAATATTAATTATTGTTTTTAAAATATATTTTTAATTAATAAATTTAAATTTTATTTAATTTAAAAAAATTATATTTAATAATAATTACCGTAATTGCCATATAAACCATATTTATTTTTTAATTGATAATCAAATGCTTTATAAAATGAATGTCCTTGGGTTACTGTTATATTATTTTTATAAGGTTCATATCCATAATCATAATAAGTACCATAGGAACCATATTTTTGAATGGCCATGTTATTTTTTAAAGAATTTTTATATTCATAATTATTTAAGTTATCATATTTATAATTATTATATGCATATATTTCATTTATATTGCTTTTATCAATATATTTATTTATATTGATGTTATTATTTATTACCATTGTATTTTGTGTTTGATTTATATTGTTATTATCATTACTTTTTAAATAAAAATTGATTTCTTCTCTTATATTATTTTGTTTATTTGTTTTATCGAATATTGCTTTAGTTTTATTTAATATATCTTCTGGAAAAAATTTTTTAGAAAAATTGTCAACACTTTTTGTTTTAGATGTTAAATTTTTGCTTAAATTTCTACCATAATTACTACTGTTATTTAAATATTCATTTCTTATTAATTGAGAAGGCTCTATTATTTTATTATTTAAATATTTATAATTATCTAAATTTCTGTTTGATAAATTATCATCGGTAGATATTTTAATTACTCTATAAATTTGAGAATTTTTATCATTTTTATTTAAGGAAACAGATTTTTTCCTCATTTGAATATCGTCATTATATTCTCTTTTTTCATTTAAATGATTATCATTCATGACTTTATTATTAGTATAACCAGGAATATACTTAGTATAATTATTACTATAATTAAAATTATAATTCTTATTATCAAGATAAATTTTATAGTTTGGACTTAATGAAATTTTAGATGAAGTATTAAAATTCTCATCACCAAATTCCATGACTTTTCTTTTGTCACTCGTAGAATTTACATTAATATCCCTATTTTTTGGTGATTTTATGTTATTTTTTTTATTATATATTTCTTGAATTATATTAAATACTTTTTGATAATTTTCTAAATTAGGATCTATTTTATATACATTATAAAATATATTTTCTTTTTCATTATCTAAGTTAATTGACAAAGTTTTTTCAATAGCAAAAATTAATATAACTGAGGCAATAATGAAATTATCATTTATATTTATAATTTCATAATTATTTTCATCTTCAATAAAATCATCTAATAACTCTCTACTTAAAATATATATTTTTTCCAAATATTTTCTTTGAGAAAAATTATTGCCATTTGTACTTTGAATTCTAAATAAAGTATTTTCTAATATAATTCCATGAGTAAAAAAGAAAACAATAAAATGATAAATTGAATAAAAATTTAATTTAAATTGTAATAAGTTTAATATATAAACTTCACCTTTTCTAATATCTTCTAAATTTAAAATACATTGATATTTAGTCATATTTGAACATACTTTAATATAACTGTTTATATCTGGAATATGAGGATCATTTTCATTAAATTTTGAAGCAATAATTAAACAACATAAAGAATATAATATATAATCATTTTCATTTTCAATTGTAAATTTTTCCAATGAAAAAATTTTATCCATAAAATATAAAGCAAGAAAAAAAGTTTGAGAATTAAAATCTAATTTACTATTGATATTCCTTATTAGATATAGTAAATATCCTCTTTTTTCTTTATAATTTCTAATATTATTTTCAGAAATAAAAAATTCAATTTCTGAATTTGACTTTGACATTTCTTCAAAAATAATAATAGGCGATAATTCAGTCTCATAAATATATTTAATGTGTTTAGAAGTAAAGTTCTAATAAAAAATAAAGAAAATTATGTACTTGTTGGAAAGAAATTGCACCACATTTAGCACAATAACAATCATTAAATATATAATGTAAACAAGAATTTTGTTTCAAATCACTAATTAACATTTTTAAATTTATTTTATATTTAAAAAATTATTTATTCTATATCAATAAAACTTTCAGTATTATCACTATCAAAAGATTCACCTGATTCCCCAATTACTTCTTCATAATCCTTTGAAAGAGCGGCAATTTCTTCTCTAGATTCTTGAAATTGACCTTCAGTCAAACCTTCTCCTATAAAATGAAATATATAAGCTCTTTTTGAATATAATAAATCAAAATTCATTGAAATTTCATCAAATATATGTTCCACACAATCAGAGTTTTGAAGAACACAAACACTTTTTAATATTTTCCCAAGAAATCTATCTTTAAGAAATTTATTTGGTTCATATGTAAAACCATATTTGAAAGGAGAAGGAGCAAAATCATGAATTTTAATTTTTTTTTTTTCTTTTATTGAATTTATTGCTTTATGAATTTCTGGTTGAATTATATCTCCTCTAAACATTAAATTCATTGCACAGTATTTATTATAACTTAATGTTTTTAAATTATAGAATGACATTTGATAATCTGTTTCAAAAGCTAAATTTGTTATTCTATCTATAGAATAATTTTCTAAATATTCTTTTTCTTTTGGAATAAAAGGTGTGTTTGAAGTAAGAAGAAAATGTTGTCTTGGAAATATAATTAAATTCATTAATAATTCATTTATATTTGAATTTATTGTTCCTTTAAATCTCAATGATGCAGTAATATTAGAAAATAAATGTGCAATTAATAAATTTATATGATCATAATTTGGATTTTCTATATTCAAATATTTTTCACAAATATTATATAAACTTTTATTATTTAAAATTATAGATGAATGATTATTATCACAATAATTAGGAATTGATAATATTGTATTATAAGGTTCAACAACTGTAGATAAGCTTTCTTGACTTGGGAAAATAGAAAAACAAACATTTGGAATATGAGATAAACCCATTTCATTGTATAATTCATTTAATAAATTTGAAGTAAAACCAGATCCTGTTCCTCCTCCAAGAGAATTAAATATAAAAATACCTTGTAATTTATCACAAGAATCAATTAATTTATTTATTTTATTTTTTATTTCGTCTATACAAAGTTTAAATAAGAATGATGCTCTTGCATAATTTGAGCCTGAATCTTCTTTACAATTCACATAAAAATTTTTTGAATATAAATTTTGTAGATTACTTGTTTTAATTTTATTTATTATTTCTGGATCAGTGTCTATAAATAATGTTCTTGGGGTATATTTTCCATTGGAATTTTCTTGGAAAAAAATTGGAAGATTTGAATTATCAGTTAAATCATTATTATCATTTATTTTTTCTCCTGATAATGAAATATTATGTTCAAGACAAAAAAGTTCCCATATTGGAGAACTCATTTGAATTCCTGCTTGTCCGATATGAATACAAATAACTTCTTTCATTAAACCAATAAATATTTTATTTATTTTCTTTTTTTCAAATTTATTTTATTTTGAAAAATGAAGAAAACAATTTAAAAATAACAATTATTGAAATAATTCATTATCAATTCATTATCTGTTTTTATAAAAATAATAGAAATTTTTTTCCTTAATTTTATATGAATAGCCTTTTAATTTTTAATAATTTTTCTTCAAAGTATAATTTATAATTTTTGTTTTATTTTTTCCTTAATAAAAATTATTTTAAATTTAATTTGATAATTTTAATTTAATAAAATTTATTTAAAGATATAAAAAAATTTATTCAAATTTTTATTTAATATTTGTGTTGAATGCTTTATTAAATTTTAATTAAAACACAAATAATTGTATTCTTCTTTTTGTTCAATTTAACAAGGAATAAAATTACATATATTTTTTTAATTTAAAAGTCCACATTCTTCATTTAATTATAATAATTTTTAAAATCATTCTTTTTTTGATTTATTAATTAAATTTGCTAAGAATAAAGTATGCTCTGCTTTAAAAATAAAATTATTCGTTATTTTTGTAGAATTTAAAATGAACACCCATGTACCATTTGTACTTTCTTTCCTTCCGTCACCATCGATTAAGTAAAAGCATTTATCAACTGAATTATATTCAATATGACATTGTGTTTTACTTAACATCATATCTTCAATGATAATATCGCAATTTTGATTTCTACCAATATTAATATAAAAATCTCTATTTTCATCTATGTAATATTCTTTTAAATCACAATTTATGGTATTTTTATCTTTTTTGCTTGGACTATCCAAAATATTATTATTAAATATTTTTATTTTAATTTTTGTTTTTTCTATATATATAACTAAATAATTACCTCCTATATTAATTAAAGTATTTTTTCCCATAATATATTTTTTTATTTTCATCAACGCACCTACGCCAGTATTAAAATCTTTAATATAATAATTTCCATCATTTACATTGAAATATATTGCAAAATTTGGTAAATCAAATAAACCGATACTATCCTCTTTATCTTCTATAGGAAAAGAGAAATCATTTACTAAAAGGGAATCTTTTAAATATTCATCGTTAAAACTTTCTGAATTTAAATTATTTTTTGAATACAAATTATTATCAGTATTTGTATTGTCATTATTCGATAATCTGTTTTCACTTTTTCCATTACATCTTTCATATCCGAATAGCACTATACCATCCTGTGCGTTTCTTTTTGAGTTTTTTAGCCCTTTTGGAGTTATTGTAAAGGTGGTTTTATCATAATTTAAAGTTGATGAAACTATTGTTAAATTTAATTCTAAATAATTATTTGGTTGTTTTAATATATAATTTATTTGATTTATACGTTCTGAATATGGTATATTTATATTTATTAGAGGTAAAATATCATCCAT
>JAEEGK010010234.1_pt1 | contig 21666 bp, 16 predicted proteins | sample 8958771 | NCBI WGS metagenome assembly JAEEGK01 (sample SAMN16246547, study PRJNA631951) | gut metagenome | biome: gut microbiome; feature: rumen; material: SC-attached | host: Bos | place: Iran: Karaj | collected 2018-10 | reverse complement strand
CATATTTCCCGACAAGACCTATCGTCAAAACGCTCAATGCATTCTGCCTTCTCTCGAGAAATAATCGCCACTCCTTCAGCTCTGGAGGAGGGCCTGGCTCAATCCCCATTTTCTTTAAGCAGATCGCATCGAGTCCTTGACGGAGCATGTTCAATGGAACCTCGTAGATGGAAGGAAGATCCTGGCTCTGGATCACCGCTTCCGCTTCGACATTACAGAAATGCGCCACTTTGGCCCTGAGGTCATCGCTGAGGTCATGTTCTGTCCTCAGCACAAGTACCTCTGGCTGGATACCAAGGCCTTGAAGCTGCTTCACGCTCATTTGTGTCGGTTTAGTCTTAAGCTCTCCGGCAGCGGCCAGGTAGGGGACATATGTGAGGTGTATGTTGATCGCGTTCCGTCCCAGTTCCCACCTGAGCTGCCTGATAGCCTCAAGGAACGGCTGGCCCTCGATGTCGCCGATTGTCCCGCCAATCTCTGTGATCACAAAATCGAAATGCTCTTTCGATGCGTTCAGACGTATCCTCCTTTTTATCTCGTCGGTGATGTGAGGCACGACCTGGATGGTTTTGCCGAGATAGTCGCCTCGCCTCTCCCTCTCGATGACACTCAGGTAAATCTTCCCAGTAGTCACGCTGTTGTCCCTTGTCGTCCGTATACCTGTGAACCTCTCGTAATGGCCGAGGTCAAGGTCTGTCTCCTGGCCATCCGCCGTGACGTAGCATTCACCATGCTCATAAGGATTCAAGGTCCCTGGATCTATGTTTATGTAAGGGTCAAACTTCTGGATCGTGATCTTATAACCTCTGGCTTGCAGGAGCATCCCGAGCGACGCGCTTATTATGCCTTTTCCAAGAGAGGATGCGACACCTCCGGTAATGAATATGTATTTTGTCTCCATCCCGTTTAGCTTATGAATAGTAGCTCGCGGTATTTAGGAAGTGGCCACAAGCGGTTGTCGACTATCTCCTCGAGTTTGTCTATCGGCCTTCTAATCCCGGGTAGACTGTCAGCTATATCTTGGTATGCCAGAGCCTTAAGGTATATGTCTTCAACTGCGTTTGCCTTTTTGCGGGCCTCTTTCATTGCTTCCACCTTGCTCCTGACATCCTCTATCAAACAAGAGATTTTTCCCACCAGCGCCATTTCCGTCGAGTCTTCCCTCACTTCTCCAAAGATATCCTTGCGTAGAGCTATTTCTTTTAGCAATGAGGTCTCGTATTGTATCGCGGCTGGGATGACGTGGTTAATGGCCATCCTTCCCATTACCCTGGCCTCAATCTGAACTTTTTTAATATAAGTTTCTAGCTTGACTTCGTTTCTCGCCACAAGCTCTTTCTCGCTATAAACACCGGTGGATGTGAACATCTCGATGGATTGGGGGAGAGTGAAGCGGGTGAACATCTTCGGGACACTTGTCTCCACGTCAAGTCCTCTTTTTTCCGCTTCTTCCTTCCATTCGTCTGAATATCCGTTGCCGTCGAAACACACTGTGTCGATAACTGAGGAAATCAACGGTTTAAGTGAGTCCATAACAGCTATTTCCATTGGAGAGCCTGCCTCCATTCTTCCGTCAACTTCTTTCTTGAACGCTTTCAACTGACTGGCCACAGCGGCGTTAAGGGTGGTAAGTGCTCCGGCGCAATTGGCGGAAGATCCGACCGCCCTGAATTCAAAGCGATTGCCTGTGAAGGCGAAAGGAGAGGTCCTGTTGCGGTCGGTGTTGTCCACGAATATCTCCGGAATCTCCACGAGTCCCACGCTCTTGCCTTGTTTGCCCGCGATCTCAATCGGAGTGCCTGAAGGGACTTCAAGAAGCTTTTTAAGCACCGTTGTCATTGTTCTGCCTAGGAAGGCTGAGACTATTGCCGGAGGAGCCTCATTGGCTCCAAGCCGGTGAGCGTTCGTCGCACTTGCGATGCTTGCTTTCAACAAGCCATTATATTTCTGAACGGCGGCAAGGACATTCACGAAAAAAGTCACAAACTGGAGGTTGCCTTTGGAGTCTTTACCTGGAGCCAGGAGGGGAGTACCTGTGTCGGTTCCGAGCGACCAGTTGTTATGTTTACCTGAACCGTTTACTCCGTCAAATGGTTTCTCGTGAAGAAGGACGACAAAACCATGTTTCCGAGCCAGTTGCCTCATCAGGTTCATCACAATCTGGTTCTGGTCATTGGAGAGGTTGGCCTCGCCGTAAATCGGAGCTAGCTCAAACTGGTTGGGCGCCACTTCGTTGTGCCGTGTTTTGATCGGTATGCCCAACTTATGTCCTGCTATCTCAAGGTCTCTCATGAATTCAGCAACCCTCGTTGGTATAGCCCCGAAGTAGTGATCGTCGAGCTGCTGGTTCTTCGAAGACATATGCCCCATTAATGTCCTCCCTGTTATCATAAGGTCAGGTCTGGCCGAATAGAGGATTTCGTCCACCAGAAAATATTCCTGCTCCCAGCCAAGATATGAATATACCTTTGACACAGAAGGATCGAAGAGACGGCAGATGGGAACAGCCGCGTCGCTGACAGCTTTCAGGGCTTTCTTGAAGGGAGTCTTGTAGTCCAAGGCTTCTCCCGTGTAGGAAATAAACACGGTAGGGATGCAGAGGGTATCGCCCATTATGAACACAGGTGATGTCGGATCCCATGCGGTGTATCCCCTGGCCTCGAAGGTCTCCCTGATGCCTCCGCTGGGGAAGGAGGAAGCGTCAGGTTCCTGTTGGACCAGTGAGGATCCGTCGAAGGTCTCAATGACCCCGCCTTTACCATCATAGTCGATTAGGGAGTCGTGCTTTTCCGCCGTACCTTCAGTCAAAGGCTGGAACCAATGGGTGACATGAGTGACTCCATGTTCCAAAGCCCATTCTTTAATGCCTTTGGCGACTGCATCGGCGGTCTTAAGATCAAGTGATTCAGTCTTGTCGATGCAATTGATTAATGACGAAAGTGTTTTGGAGTCAAGGTACTTCCGCATTTTGTCGCGGTCAAAGACAAGTTCCCCGAAATACTCTGACGGTTTTCCCGAAGGAACATCTGCTGGGATAGCCTTCTTCTCGAAGGAAGCTTTCACCATTTCTAGTCTGTCGTAGCTCATTTTATTAAATATTTGTTAAGTGTGTCGTCTAATAACGAGAGAGGGCTAGTCCGCCATGGACTAGCCCTCTTGGTAGTGTATGCAGGGTTTCATTATCACTTGATTGTTCGTTTGTTATCGCGATAATAAATAAAAAAACCGGAGGGTGTATTATTTTTTTTGACTTTATCGATTTATGAAGTTGTACCATATTTTTTGTCGGATTCGGAGGATTTGTATAAATGAGTTCGTGGCAAATTGCCGAATTGTAAGTGAGAATAAAAAGTTTCATTAACTTTGTCGCTCAAATACTAAGTTCAAATTGTTTCAGATTATGAGAAAACTCATCTTTACATTGATCGCTATTTCTTTCGCCGCGATCGCCAATGCGCAGATCTACGCGGGTGGCTCATTGTCTCTTAAGACCAACTCGGATGCGGAGTCCACATCGATCAGCATAGCGCCTGAGGTAGGCTATGTTCTCAACGACAAGTTTTCTGTTGGCGCCGCTCTTGGGCTTTATACGCACAGCTACAAAGGCTACGGCAGTTCCAACGTCCTTTCCATCAAACCTTATGTCAGGTACACATTGCTTCAGGCTGGACCTGTGAGTCTCTTCACAGACGCCGCTTTCACTTATATGAAGCCGAAGAATTATGACGGCTCCTGGGAGATCGGTTTATATCCAGGTATCGCCGCTCCGATTAGCGGCAAGCTTTCCGCTGTCGCCCATATCGGCGCTGTCGCCTACAACTCGGACACCTCTTTCGGCATTGGTTTGAGCAATGTAGCCTCCGCTGGACTGTATTACAGCTTCTAGCGTCAGGGTAGTATTTGTATTCTATTTATAATTAATTCGGGACAGTTCCATCAGGGAAACCTGTCCCGTTTTTTTCGGCTTCAGTCTATTATACGGAAGGGCCCCCACATTAAAATGTTTTTTGTCTTAAGGCGAAAAATGCGTATATTTGTCCGTTTGGCCGAATGCTTTCGGTACGGATTGAAATATATTTATTTATTATACTATGAAATTGAAAATCGTTGTCTTGGCCAAGCAGGTGCCTGACACAAGAAATGTCGGAAAGGATGCGATGACAGCCGAAGGTACTGTCAACCGCGCCGCCCTGCCCGCCATCTTCAATCCGGATGACCTTCTCGCTCTCGAGCAGGCTCTCCGTCTCAAGGAACAGAATCCAGGATCGACTGTTGGCGTCCTCACAATGGGACCGCCCCGCGCCGGGGAAATCATCCGTCAGGGTCTTTACAGGGGCGCTGACACCGGTTGGCTTTTGACTGACAGGCTTTTCGCCGGGGCTGACACCCTCGCGACCTCATACGCTTTGGCTACCGCCATCAAGAAGATAGGAGATGTTGACCTTGTGATAGGTGGCCGTCAGGCTATCGATGGTGACACTGCTCAGGTGGGTCCCCAGGTCGCCCAGAAACTTGGACTAAACCAGGTGACTTATGCCGAGGAGATCAAGGTTGAGGACGGTGTCGCCACAGTGCGTCGTCATATTGATGGAGGAGCGGAGACTGTGAGAGTCCCGCTTCCCGCCCTTATCACCGTAAACGGAAGTGCCGCTCCTTGCCGTCCGCAGAACACCAAGCTCGTGATGAAGTACAAGAGGGCATCTTGCCCTATGGAGCGTCCAGCCGAGGTGCCTTACGCCGAGCTTTACGAGGAGCGTCCTTACCTGACTCTGAATCAGTGGAGTGTGGCCGATGTGGATGGAGATCCCGGCCAGTGTGGCCTCGCTGGTTCGCCCACAAAGGTCAAGAGTGTCCAGAATATTGTCTTCCAGGCCAAGGAGTGCAAGCATCTCACCGCCTCTGACGCTGACATAGAGGGCATGATCAAGGAATTGTTGGATGAGAAGATAATCGGATAGTGCCATGAACAACGTATTTGTATATTGCGAGATAGAGGGGACAACCGTGATGGAGGTCTCCCAGGAGTTGCTCACCAAAGGCCGCAAGCTCGCCGATGAGCTCGGTGTCCAGCTTCACGCTGTGGTCGCCGGGACCGGAATCAAGGGTAAGGTTGAGGATCAGATCCTTCCTTACGGTGTGGACAAGCTCTTTGTTTTTGATGGAAAAGGTTTGTTCCCTTACACCTCCGCTCCTCACACTGACATCCTTGTGGAGCTTTTCAAGAGGGAGCAGCCTCAGATTTGCCTCATGGGCGCTACCGTGATCGGCCGCGACCTCGGTCCGAGGGTATCTTCCTCGCTGACCAGCGGCCTCACCGCCGACTGTACCCAGCTTGAGATCGGTCCTTACACCGACGCGAAGTCCGGAAAGACCTACGAGAATCTTCTTTACCAGATCCGTCCCGCTTTCGGTGGCAACATTGTCGCGACCATCGTCAATCCGGATCACCGTCCGCAGATGGCGACTGTCCGCTCTGGCGTCATGAAGAAGGCTGTTTATGAGGGCAAGGCCGCTGGTGAGGTCGTCTATCCTGATGTCAATGAATATGTCTCCCCGGAGGCTTATGTGGTGGAGGTTCTCGATCACCATGTGGAGCAGGCCAAGCATAACCTCAAGGGTGCTTCAATCGTGGTCTCTGGAGGTTACGGAATGGGCAGCAAGGAAGGCTTTGATATGCTCTTCGAGCTCGCAAAGGTGCTTCACGCTGAGGTTGGCGCCAGCCGCGCCGCCGTGGATGCCGGATTCTGCGACCATGACCGTCAGATCGGCCAGACTGGTGTGACCGTTCATCCGAAGGTCTATATCGCCTGCGGAATCAGCGGACAGATCCAGCACATCGCCGGTATGCAGGACAGCGGCATCATTATCAGCATCAACACCGATCCGGACGCCCCGATCAACAAGATCGCGGATTATGTCATCACCGGCCCGGTCGAGGAGGTTGTGCCGAAACTCATCAAGTACTACAAGCAGAACAGCAAATAAGGAGGAAAAGCAATGGCTAATTACTATACAGACCATCCCGAGATCGGATTCCATCTTAATCATCCCTTGATGCGCCGTGTCGCGGAGCTTAAGGAGCGCTGGTATTCGGAGAAAGAGAAGTATGAGGAAGCTCCGGTTGATTTCGAGGACTGCATCGAGAATTACCGCCGTCTCCTGGAGATCGCTGGAGATATCGCGGCCAACACCATAGCCCCTAATTCCGAGGATGTTGACCTTGAGGGCCCGCATCTTGAGAACGGAAGGATGATTTATGCGTCCAAGACTGTCGAGAATATGGAGGCTGTCCGCCTTGCCGGACTTTGGGGTGTGACCATGCCCCGCCGCTATGGCGGACTCAACGCTCCCGAAACCATATTCAGTATGGCGAGCGAGGTGATCTCCGCCGCTGACTCAAGCTTCCAGAACATCTGGAGCCTCCAGAGTTGCGCCGAGACCCTTTACGAGTTCGGTAGCGAGGAGCAGAGGCAGAAGTTCATCCCTCGTGTTTGCGCCGGTGAGACCATGTCCATGGACCTTACTGAGCCCGACGCAGGTTCTGACCTTCAGAGCGTTATGCTCAAGGCAACATGGAGCGAGGAGCAGGGCTGCTGGCTTCTGAACGGTGTCAAGAGATTCATCACTAATGGTGATTCCAATATTCACCTTGTCCTTGCCCGTAGCGAGGAAGGCACAAAGGACGGCCGTGGCCTTTCGATGTTCATTTATGACAAGCGCCAGGGTGGAGTCAATGTCCGTCATATTGAGCACAAGCTCGGAATCCACGGATCCCCGACTTGCGAGTTGACCTACAAGGATGCTCGCGCTGAACTTTGCGGCGAGAGGAGACTTGGCCTTATCAAGTACGTCATGGCCCTTATGAACGGTGCCCGTCTGGGAATCGGCGCTCAGAGCGTCGGTCTCAGCCAGGAGGCTTACAATGAGGCTGTCGCTTATGCCGCTGAGCGCGCTCAGTTCGGTCAGAAGATCAACAAGTTCCCTGGTGTCTATGACATGCTTTCCCGCATGAAGGCGAAACTTGACGCCAGTCGCTCGCTGCTCTATCAGACCTCGATGTATGTTGATATCTACAAGGCCCTTGAGGACATCCAGCGTGAGCGCAAGCTCGAGGCTGATGAGAAGACCGAGATGAAGACCTACAGCCGTCTGGCCGATGCCTTCACCCCTCTCTGCAAGGGCATGGCTTCCGAATATGCCAACCAGAACGCCTATGACGCCATCTCCGTTCACGGTGGTTCCGGTTTCATCATGGAGTACAAGAGCCAGAGGCTTTACCGCGACGCCCGTATATTCTCGATCTACGAGGGTACAACGCAGCTTCAGGTCGTGGCCGCCATCCGCTACATCACCAACGGAACTTACATGAACATTATCAATGAGATGTTGGGCGAAGATGTTCTGCCTGAGCTGGTTCCGTTCAAGGAGAAGATCGCCGGACGTGCCGCTGTCCTGTCCGACTGCATCGCCAAGGTTCGCGAGGCTGGTGACTCTGAGCTTCAGGATTTCCTGGCCCGCAGGCTTTACGACATGACCGGCGAGATCGTGATGTCACTGCTCCTTATGCGTGACGCCACTGTGGCTCCCGACATGTTCCTGGGGTCCGCCAAGGTCTATTGCCAGATGGCTTGCGAGACTGTGGCCGGCAAGAGCTCCTACATCCTTAACTTCGACAAAGAGAGCCTTCCCGCTTTCCGCGCTGTCGAGGAGGAGTAATGGAACTTTATGAATATGCCAGGCCGGGCCTGATGGCCGGCAAGAAGGTATTATATGTACATGGATTCGCGTCGAGCGGACAGACCGGTAGCGTTCACACGCTCCGGCTGCTCCTGCCCGACGCGGCCGTTATAGCCCCGGACCTTCCGGTGGATCCCGTTAAGGCTATTGATCTTCTTAAAGATTTGGTTTCCAAGGAGAATCCGGATCTTGTTATCGGGACATCAATGGGCGGGATGTATTCTGAGATGCTTTATGGGGTGGACAGGATTCTCGTCAATCCGGCTTTCCAGCTTGCGGACACGCTCCTTAAGAATAACGGATTGGGACGCAGAGAGTTCCATAACAAGCGAGCGGACGGGGAAACCTCATTTCTCGTGACCAAGAGTCTCCTTGAGCGATTCCGGGAGGTCTCCTCTCATTGTTTTGAGAGGGCTTCGGATGATGAGGATAGAGTATTTGGTTTGTTCGGCATTCGGGACACTCTTGTCGATACTTTCGGCCTTTGCCACAGCCATTATCCCCAAGCGATCCGTTTTGATGGAGAGCATCATCTGAACGATTCGGTTATAGTCCATTCATTGCTTCCCATAATCCGGCGGATAGATGACCGGCAGAACGGGATTTCCCGTCCTGTGATGTTCATTTCATTGAGTGACAGGCTGGTAAATCATTCAAGCGGGATGCCGAAAGCCGTAGAGGTCTTGTCAGAGCGTTATGAGGTTCATGTCACCTCGGCAATTGACTACAATTTCCCTGAAAAGGCGGTTGATATATTCCGATGGTGCGAGACTAATCTTGGAGTCCCGGTTTGGGACAGGGTGGAGATATGCAACCACAAGAACCTTATCCTGGCTGATTATCTTATTGATGCGGAGCCGGAACTAAATGGAGGACAGGATTTTATGGGCACTCTTATCCAATTCGGGTCGGACACCTTCAAGACCTGGGAAGATGCCCTCACTTATTTCTCCCGCCTCGGCGGTCAATAAGTTGCCGTTTCGGTAGTAGCTGTCATGGCCGACTTGATCGGCCATCCTTATGTCATCCTGAGCGAAGCTAAGGATCTATCCTTATGCTAAACGGTCAGCGAGGCGGCACGCGTCGTACCAGCCTCCATTACCAGCTACCGAAGTGTGCCACATGTCCCATTCTGATGGACAAGTGGTGCGTTTTAGCGCTGGTTTTTTTATATCTATTTTACTCCCAGGGCACGAAAACAGCATCTTCCGTTCCCTAGGAGTAATTTTTATACGCTGAGGGCATTTTTACGCCCCATTCTTTGCCCGCCGAGTATGTCCCGTGCCAGATAACCTGTCATTCTGAGTGGAGCGAGGAATCCGCATGTCCTCAAACACATGCTCCGCTCTTCACCGCCCGGCTCTCGCTCCCTACGCCCGTTCTCCTAAGTTCGCTTCGGGGTGTCCGTCTCGCCGATTCAGCCCTAGGCAAGACTAATATTTCCATAAGTTGTTACTTAATTATCATCCAGTAAATGACAAACTGTTCTTGGCTTCTTGAATATTAATATATCCTTCTTTACCATTCTTATGTAAGAGAGCAAGAAGATGTCCACCATTAAGGAGTTTAAGCGGTTTGTCTTTGGCAAACTCGTAGGAATCGTGACCATAGTCGGAGGTCGTGATAAGTATACCGGTATTTGCTCCTTCATTAATAACTGTGCCATAGAGGTCGCGGACAGCAGAGACGCCAACGGTGTTAGTATAACGCTTTGCCTGAATAACAATCTTTCCGCCACGAAGAGGATCGGGGTCAAATACGATGGCATCTACACCTCCATCACGGCTGGCCTGTGTAACGCGCACCTCTCCACCATTATGGGCGAATTCCATCTCAAAAAGTTCACGTACCAGGTGCTCAAAGTCTTCCCAGTCCATTGAAGCTAGATTGGTCCCAGAGTTCATCTGGATATCCTTGCCCTGAATAAAACGCCTGTCGTTTTTGTTGAAGGTTAGGACTGGTTGAACCGGAGAAACATCAATGAGACGTGCAGCAGAGACACCTTTGAAAGACTTGAAGCATATCTTGGGGTCAACATTGACCAAATCGACCCGCAGAAACTCCTCTTTAGCCACCTGCAGCGAAAGGATGCATTTTCTCTCCTTTATACCATTGGCCTTGTTAATTGCAGAGACGAAGCCATTGAACACAACTGATTTAATCTCATCAGCTCTTTTGGAAACACACAGTTCATAGATCGAGCGCAGGCAGATTGAGTAAATGAGATTCTCATATGTCTTCACGATGGAAGCTTCCGGAAGCATTGTCTTCTTGATAGTACTGTCTGTCTGAACATACTTGTACTCCTTAACCCAAGACAAATTATCCTTGCTTGGAAGTTCATATTCGATGAGGGCTATTTCATTTTCGCAGTGAACGGAAGCCTGATTTGAGAAGACGCCATGATAGTCTGATGCCTGGAGAATATCGGTGAAGAAAGTGTCAATTTCTTTTGCCTTGGAATTAAGGAATTTTGCATCATTGACACCATATACCAGAAGAACTGAAAGGAACTCATTTCTAGTTTTTAGTTGCTCATTGTTGCAAAAGCAAACCACGATATCCTTTAAGGGCTTCAACGAGAAGTATCGCTTAATCTTTCGCCCATCTTCTTTAATCGCGCCATACTTACCTTCGTGATTAAACCAAAAAGTCATTGATTTTCCGGAAGATGCTCGAACCTCTACCCTTATTGGATCTTCGACCAAATCATATTTTTTAATCACTGTCACTAACTTGTCAAAGTCCAGGTTTTCATTTGTCACGTAGGCGTAAAGATAACCAGTAACTTCATCCTTAGGATCATCTTCGTCATCTGTGTCTTTGATTTCAACTAGACCTAGTTTCTTGAAGGCTTGAATTCTCTTTTCTTCCTTCCTTATTCTCTCCAGACGAGCCTGTTCGGCTGCCTGTTCACGCTCAATCTTCTTCTGGGCCTTTCTTTCACGGAGAACCGCCATCTTTGCAACCATTTCCGGATCAGACTCTTTGTTTTTCAAAGAAGAGTTTTTCATACGCTCCCAGAATTCGCGATTATGCTTTTTCCAAGCAGGTTCTTCTTGAGGTAGATGCGATTGCATTTCTTCATTCTTTTTTTCCTTCTTTCCACTAAGCATGAGAATCGCAATTATTGCAATTGCAAGAATAACAAAGAATGTAGTGGCGGAATACATACCAAGAACAATTGTTTGATAAACAAAAGTAAAGAATAATATAGAATTATAAAAGAGCATGTATACTAGAATTGAAGTGGCTCAGATATGCAATGTCAATTCTAATCTCTCTGGATGTTGGTCTCATCTCGAAATAGAGACCTGTAAGTCCTTTTAGTGGCCAGATTATCATCTGGTCCTGTAATGGGACAGAGATCCTTTGCTTTCGCTTAGGATAATAGTGAAATGGCCGATCAAGTCGGCCATGACGAGATTCATCGTATCAGTCAGTTGGAAAGTGAACTCCAGCTTGACGGCGAATCTCATCCATGACCTCGGCGACCGCCAGTGAGTTGTCGAGGCTGTTGTTTTCAGACTCTAGTTTACCGCTCTCTAAGATGTCTATGAATTCCTTGAATTCGCAGAGGTACTCATCAGGATCGCATGGTACAGTGACGTCCTCTTTCTGAGGGCCGCTGGAGCGGCCTGAAGTCGGAGCACCATGTGGGATGAACTCAACCTGGCGAGTGATGTGGATCTGGTCGAGCGACAGTATGCCTCCCTCGCAAGAAATCTCGGTACGAAGCCTTGAATCGGTGATTTTGGAATATACGGCATTGGCTGTCATCCCGTCATATTCAAATACCGCGGATCCCTGAAGGTCGATTGGCCTCATCCCTTCCGATGTGGGCACATCTATCGTCAAAACGCTGGCTTTAACTCTTTTAGGCCGGCCGAAAAGGGTGACCATGGGGTAGATCGGGTATATTCCTATGTCCATTAAAGCTCCTCCGGAGCGGTCGGGGTTGAAAGAACTCGGGACGGGGGAGTTATCCTCCCCGGCGAGTATCCTCTTGAGCAACGCATGCTTTGATGAGTACTGGCAGAACACTCCGGAATAGTTCCTTACTGATCCGAGGGTCTTGAGCCGGTCTTGGACCATCCTGAAATTCGGGCTCAGAGTGGATATCATCGCCTCCATGAGAAGAACATTGTTACTCTTGGCCGCCGCAATCATTTCCTTAACCTCTATCGCATTGGAAGCCAACGGCTTCTCGCACATGACGTGCTTTCCGTGACTCATGCACTTTATAGCCAGGTCATGATGGGTGTGATTAGGAGTGCCGATGTAAATGGCATCGATTCCAGGATTGGATGCCATCTCATCAATATCGGTGAATGTCCTTGAAATACCATGTCCCGCGGCAAAAGCCTCCGCACTCTCCTTTGAACGTGAGCATACTGCCGCTGCCTCGAAGCGAGGATCGAGCACAGCCCCTTTCAGCACCCAGTCACTGATCCTTCCGGTGCCGATGATTCCGAATCTGACCTTTCTCATTTCAGAGCCCCTCTTTCTTCAAGATAGTCCTCTATAAGGGATACGGCATCTCCTTTCATCGAATCCTTGATTGTGAGGAATTCCAAGCCGTATCTTACATATATTTCCCTGGCTTTCCCTGTCAAGGCCGGCTCTATAAGTACAAGTCCCTGAATGGAATGGCCAAGTTTTGAAACCGCTTTGACGATATTGTCGCCGCACACCGGGTCACAGATCAGGAAAACCATGTCAGAATTGACTTGTTTTTCTTTCCGGAGCCTTTTAATCATGTTGACGGCATCTTTATCACTACCCCTGAAACCACAAGTGTAGCCGATGATACCATCCGAAACTAGCCCTTTGATCACTTTCTCCGGGAAATCCGTCTTCAATGGCTCGTGGAAATAAATGACAAGAGGCATGGCACTTGTCGAGTCGGGGAAATTACCGTTCTCATCAGCCGGTTTGAAGACTTTTCCGAAAACCTTCTCACCGTTGATATAGTAACTCATTTCCTCGACTATGATGGTGGAACCGGCAGGGGAGACCACTCTGCCTCTCGGGCCGTTTTTTTTCATTTGATTCATTCCCACGATACCCAGAAGCGCGAGAAGTATGACTGACACCAATGATATGATAAGCTTCTTCATAATACCAAAAATACGGCTTTTTCTTGAATAATTCTTAAATTAGCAGGTTGAATCAAGTGTAAGTGCAAGAATAGTGCTGAATATTGGAAAATAAATATTAATATTTTATAAATGATGAAAAGATTTTTGGCGGTTTTAGCAGCCGCGTTCATTTGTGCGGCTGGAGCATGGGCTCAAGATGATGAAGGTACAGCGAGACTTCCTGATATCGCTGTCGGTGACGGCATTTTCTCAGCGGAGACCTTGACTTATTTCGCTTTCAGTGATCACAACCTGTTGAAGGCAGATCGGGACTTTGAGGATTACAAGGGAAAGGCTAACACCGAGTTCCTGATGAATATCGTCGAGTTGCGCATCGATCCATATCCGACCGGCCGTTTCGCCATCGGACTTGACTTTGATTGGGACTATTTCCGTCTTGACAATGCCCATTACTGGATGCCTGACGGTTCTGGTAAGGTCTCTATCCTTCCTATGGAGGGTTCGGGTATGAAGAAGATCAAGAAGTCCCGGCTTAGCGTCAGGACTCTCGCCGTTCCGGTCTCTTTCACTCAGGCTTTCGGAAAATTCTCCCTTAGGGTCGGCGCCACCGCTGAGTATAATTTCCCCGGTATCGTAAGGTTCAAGGGAACCGCCGCTGACGGAGCCACGGTCAAAGAGTGGAAGAATGGTACCAGATTCTCTAAAGATATCAAAACCAACACTTTCACATACAACTTCTTTGGTGCCCTTTCTTATGAGGATATCGGCTTTTATATGAAATACTGCCCTGTCCAAGTCTTCCAGGAAGGTTGCGCCCCCAAATTCCAGACTTTGTCCTTCGGAGTGATAGTCGGTCTCGGCGTGTAGTTTCCATTGATGAGAAACCCCTTATCACATCTTTCCGAGAGGAACCAGCTGCTGGTGCTGAGTGTTATTGTCGGGATTATTGTCGGTTTTGCCGCGGTCATCCTCAAGACCCTCATCAGCCTTATCCAGCACTGGCTCGGAGACGCGTTCGGGGGGCTCTGGAATGGTGCTATTTATTTTATTATTCTGCCAGGAGTCGGAATGCTCCTGGCTATGCTTTTTTGCCGCTATATCCTGAAAGATAATATAGGTCATGGCGTCACGAAGGCCCTGCAGGCTATCTCAAGGCATGAGTCGAGGATAAAACCCCATAACACATGGTCTTCAGTGGTGGCTAGCTCAGTGACGATCGGCTTTGGCGGATCAGTCGGAGCCGAGGCTCCGATTGTTTACACCGGGGCCGCGATCGGTTCCAATTTCGCCCGAAAGGCCGGGATGTCCTACAGGAGCATGACCATTTTGCTGGGGTGTGGCGCCGCGGCCGCTGTGGCCGGAATATTCAAAGCGCCTCTGGCAGGGGTCTTGTTCGTTCTGGAGATACTCCTTTTCAATATCTCCATGAACTCAATGATGCCGTTGCTTTTGTCGACGGTGTCGGCCACGGTCATCTCATATATATTCCTTGGCAGAAGCACGCCTTTCGAGTGTTCGCTGACTCCCTTCAATCTGGCTAACATCCCGTTTTATATTCTTCTAGGTATTTTCTGCGGCGCTTGCTCGATTTATTTCATCCGGACGACCCTTTGGCTTGAGGATAAGGTCGGAAAGATGGCGAATCCCTATTACAGGTGGATCCTTTGTGCCTTGGGACTCGGACTCCTTATATTCCTGTTCCCTCCCTTATATGGGGAAGGATATGATTCTCTCGGGGTTCTTCTCAATGGCCATGAGCTCTCTATCGAGGGACAAACGCCCTTGGATTTCTTATCAAAGAGCCCTTGGTCAGTGCCGGTGTTCTTCCTGCTCATATTGCTCCTGAAAGTGTTCTCAATGACTCTGACCAATGCCGGTGGGGGAGTCGGTGGTACTTTCGGTCCCACCCTTTTCGTGGGAGCGATAGCCGGATTCTTCGTGGCCAGGACCATGAACCTCCTTTTGGCCGGCACCTCTCTTTCGGTCCCGGAACAGAATTTCGTTCTTGTCGGGATGGCGGGACTGATGGCTGGAGTGATGCAGGCTCCGATGACCGCGATCTTCTTGATCGCTGAGATTTCAGGGGGATATGACTTGTTCCTTCCTCTTATTTTGACAGCTACAATCGCTTTTGGAACTACCAGGCTTGTCGAGAAGTATTCAATCTATACCAAGCGTATCGCCCAAAGAGGTGAGCTTTTGACTCACGACAGTGACCAGGCCGTCCTAACCTTGCTGAAGGTCAATGATGTGATAGAGACTGATTTCTCCACCATCAGGATTGACGACACCTTAGGGCAACTTGTCGAGGTCGTCTCCGACTCTTCGAGGAACATATTCCCCGTCGTGGATTCAAAGGGGAGATTCCAAGGTTACGTCTCTTTGGAGGATATCAGGAAGGACATGTTCAGGACTGATGAATATGAGAACATGCACGTTTTCAATTTCATGCGTAGCGCCGACGCCTATGTCTACGATGATGAGAGCATGGATTCTGTGATGCGGAAGTTCGAGAGGACATCCGCTTGGAATTTGCCGGTAGTCAGGCGCTCTGACAGGGCTTATATAGGTTTCGTGTCCAAGTCCAAGATTTTCTCGGCGTATCGTGATGAGTTGAAAATGTTCTCTCAAGACTGATGAAAAGTTTATATATCAAAGAGATAGCCCGGAAACTGGGCGTCAAAGACTGGCAGGTCGAGAATTGTGTCGGACTTTTCGAGGAGGGTGCGACCATCCCTTTCATTAGCCGCTACCGCAAAGAGAAAACAGGTGGGCTAGACGATGCCGCTGTGGCTGAGGTGAAGCATTGGAACGAGGTGTTCTCTGAGATGGAGAAGCGTAAGGCAGGCATCCTCGCCACAATTGAAGAGCAGGGGAAACTTACTCCGGAATTGAGGACTCAAATTGAGAATTGCTTGGTTTCCAGTGAGTTGGAGGATTTGTACCTGCCTTTCCGCCCGAAGCGGCGCACCCGCGCGACCGTGGCTAAGGAGAAAGGACTTGAACCTCTCGCTGACAAGATGTGGAACATCCAGCTGTCCGACCCTGAAGCGGAGGCGAGGAAATATTTGAATGATAATGTGTTGGATGTTGAGGAGGCTTTAGCCGGAGCGAGGGATATACTTGCGGAGCGTTTCTCTGAGTCGGCTAAGACCAGGGAATCCTTGCGTCAGATATTCAGGACACGTCGTATAGAATCCAAGGCAACGAAAGCGGCCATGGATAATCCGGACGCGTCGAAGTACAGGACTTATTTCAAGTTCTCGATGCCGATTCAGCGCATCCCTTCCCATAACTTGCTCGCCATATTGAGGGCTGAGAAGGAAGGTTTTCTTTCGATTGGGTTGGATGCTGACGCGGAGAAGTGCGGCAACAAGATGTATTACGACTTTTGCCAGGAACGCCGCTATCCCGGACCGAAACTGGCTGAGCAGGTGAGGATGGCCGTGGACGATTCTTTCAAACGCCTTCTGGAACCGTCGATTACCAACGAGATAATTAAAGAAGCTAAGGAAAAAGCTGATATTGAGTCGATTGCTGTCTTTGGCGAGAACCTTACGCAGCTTCTGCTTTCTCCTCCGGTAGGCCAGAAAAGGACGATGGCTATCGATCCTGGCTTTAGAAACGGTTGCAAGATAGCGTGTCTAGACGAGCACGGCAACCTGCTATATCACACGATTATTTTCCCTCATCCTCCTCAAAGTGAGAAGGTTAAATCAATAATGGCTGTCTCCGACATGATTGAGGAATATGGGATTGAGGTGATCGCGATCGGAAACGGTACCGCCTCACGTGAGACCGAGGATTTCATAAAGAGGGTCGGGATCCCGGAGAATGTGAAAGTCTACACTGTCAGTGAGGATGGTGCTTCGATCTATTCCGCTTCTGAAGTGGCCAGAAAGGAATTCCCGGATGAGGACGTGACAGTCAGGGGAGCGGTGTCCATTGGCCGCAGGTTGATGGATCCGCTCGCGGAACTGGTGAAGATCGATCCGAAGTCATTGGGTGTAGGCCAATACCAGCACGATGTGGATCAGAATCTTCTTCACGAGAAGCTAGACAATACTGTAGCTATTTGCGTAAACAGTGTCGGAGTCAATCTTAATACAGCCAGCCCTTATTTGCTGAGCTATGTCTCGGGAATAGGCCCGGCGCTGGCATCTAACATAGTGGCTTTCAGGGCTTCAGAGGGTGGTTTCACCTCCAGGGAGCAGCTTCATAAGGTGCCTAAACTCGGTCCCAAGGCTTTTGAGCAATGCGCCGGTTTCCTCAGGATCCATGACGCGTCAAATCCTCTGGACAATTCAGCTGTCCATCCTGAATGTTACCATATTGTCGACAAGATGGCGGCTGATCTCGGAGTGACCACCAAAGATCTGGTAGGAAACGCTGAATTGATAAAGCAAATAGATCCAGGCCGTTATGTGGAAGGGGAGTTCGGTCTGCCGACCATAAATGATATTCTTAAGGAATTGGCGAAGCCTGGCCGCGATCCCCGTCAAGAGGCGCAGGAATTCAGTTTCGCCGATGATATTCACGAAATCGATGACCTTAAGGTGGGGATGGAATTGCCTGGCATTGTCACAAACATAACCGCGTTCGGGGCATTCGTGGATATCGGCATCCATGAGAATGGCCTTATCCACGTATCGCAAATGAAGGGAGCGAAGCTCAAACTCCACCAGAAGGTGATGGTCACGGTGTTGAATGTGGACCTGGAGCGAAATCGCATTTCATTGCGGCTTTCTTCCCAGCCCCGATAAGCTCGCCGTTTACCCAGACCATTTCTATCGATCCTTTGAACATTTGGCCCTCGTAGGGGGTCCAGCCGCATTTGTACGCCGGTTTCCCGATAATGTACTCCTTATTAGGATCGATTACCACAAGGTCGGCGTAGCAGCCTTCTTCGAGCCGTCCCCGATAACGTATTCCGAAAATCTCCGAGGCTTTCTCAGAGAAGACTGACGCGAGTCTTGTGAGAGGTATTCCTTCCCGGAGAGCGATGGTCATCACTGCCGGCAAGGACTGCTGAATGGTCGGAAATCCCGAAGGACAGTTGAGGTAGGATTTCGCCTTCTCTTCGGCCAGATGTGGGGCGTGGTCGGAACCAATGGTGTCGATTGTCCCGTCTTTAAGGGCTTCGATAAGGGCCTTGCGGTCGGATTCGGACTTGACTGCGGGATTGCATTTCAGCCGGCCTCCCATCTCGGGGTAATCCTCATCGCTAAACCAAAGATAATTAGCTGATGTCTCGGCAGTTATCCCAGTGTTGAGGAGTTTTGCCTCACGGATCATCTGGACTTCTTCCTTGGTTGAGACGTGCAGGATGTGCAAGCGGGTGCCATATTTTATTGCCAAGTCAAGGGCTTTGCGGGTTGATTTCACACATGCCTCACGGCTACGAATGAACGGGTGTTCGGAAAAAGGTATGTTGTCACCGTATAGATCCTTCGCCTTTTGCAGATTTGACTTGATAGTTTCCTCGTCCTCGCAGTGGACAAGTATTGTCTTTCCCTTTATCTTGAACAAGTTCTCCAAGGCTAAATCCCTATCCACCAGCATGTTCCCTGTGGAGGACCCCATGAAAACTTTGACTCCGCCGAACATGTTTCCGAGCCCTGATTCTATATAATCCTTAATCTGGTCGGAATTGGTGTTGGTCGCTCCGATATGAAATCCATAATTCGCGGTGGAGGTCGCGGCAGCCCTGGATAGTTTCCATTCGAGCTCTTTCAAAGTGGTTGTGGGAGGGGCTGTGTTGGGCATGTCGATGAATGTGGTGATGCCTCCCATGACAGCCGCGAGCGACTCGCTTTCTATATCGGCTTTCCAAGTCAGTCCGGGTTCCCTGAAATGCACATGGGCGTCAATCCCTCCTGCCATTAATATACGGCCTTCAAGATCGATCTCTATAGCGTCCGGGATAGAGGGGGCTTCCTGCCATATTCCTGTGATCCTTCCGCCGTCAAAAGCCAGGGCTCCTCTTGTCGCGGAGGTCCCCGTCACTATCAACGCGTTTTTCAGAAGGGTCGGAGGCATCACTCTCCCTTACGGTGGAACTTGCGGAATCTCAGCTTGATAACCCCCCAGAACGCTTCGCCGAATATTCCGCTGCTCATCTTTGAGGTTCCCAATTTGCGATTAACGAATATGATGGGCACCTCGGCAATTTTGAAGCCAAGCCTGTAGGCGGTGTATTTCATCTCGATCTGGAATCCATAGCCTTTCATACGCACGTCGTCAAGATCGATGGCGTCCAGGCATTGGCGGCTGTAGCATTTGAATCCGGCAGTGCAGTCGTGGACTTTCATCCCAAGAATAAACCTGACATATTTGGATGCGTAATAAGACATCAGGATCCTGCCGATAGGCCAGTTGACAACACTGATTCCGTCGCAGTAACGGGAGCCGATGGCGACTCCACCGCATTCGGAGCAGGCGGCATACAACTTAGGGAGATCGTCCGGGTTATGGGAGAAGTCGGCGTCCATCTCGAATATGAAGTCATAACCATGCTCGAGGGACCACTTGAACCCTGTGATATAGGCGGTTCCCAGACCCAATTTTCCGGATCTCTCAATAATGAAAAGCCTTTCGGGGAACTCTTCAATCAAGGTTTTGACGATAGAGGCTGTCCCGTCAGGAGATCCGTCATCAATGACGAGTATGTGAAATCCACCCTCAAGAGAGAATACTTTGCGTATTATCGCCTCAATGTTCTCCTTCTCGTTGTAAGTTGGAATTATTACGACTTTGCTGTCCATTTCAATAATCTTTCTCTATTCCACAAATATATTAATTCTTTGTTTATTATTTCGTATTTTTGTTAACATAACAAAATAAACTTTCGCTGATAAATGAACCGGATTGACTGTTTTATCCCGTATGTGAGTGATGAGCAGGTTGCTGTCACTTTGGCGAACCTCAATGCTGAATCCGAGGTCTCCAGGGTGATACCACTCGACGCGTCCTCCTTCAAGAGCACTGCCTCGATAAAGGAAGTGGCCTCCAAGGCTGAAGCGCCATTTGTCCTCCTTTACACTAAGACCACGGACTTGAGTTTCGGAAAGTTCTCTTTGGAACGAATTATCGCCGTCGCTGAGGACACTTCCGCTTCGATGATATATTCCGACCATATAAAAGAGATGGATGGGGAGAGGGTTTTCGCTCCTGTCATAGATTGCCAAATGGGGGCCCTGAGGGATGACTTTGACTTTGGTTCTGTCCTTGTGTTCAGGACATCGGCACTTAAGGAGGCGGTGTCTAGGATGAATGTCGAATATGAATATGCCGGATTATACGACCTTCGTCTAAAGGTGTCGCAGAAGGGGAGCCTGGTCCATCTGAGCGAGTTCCTCTATTATGAGATCGAGACGGACACAAGAAAGTCTGGTGAGAAGCTATTCGATTATGTGGATCCGAAGAATAGGGCTGTCCAGATCGAGATGGAGCGGGCATGTACGAGTCATCTTAAGGATATTGGAGGGTATCTGGAACCTGTTTTCCCTGCGGTAAGCTTTGATGAAGGGAACTTCGAATACGAGGCTTCGGTCGTGATCCCTTGCAAAAACAGGGTGCGTACTATCGGTGATGCCCTTGCTTCCGCCCTTGGCCAGAAGACCTCTTTTAAATATAATGTGATAGTGGTCGATGATAATTCCACGGACGGTACTGTTGATGTGATCAAGAGTTTCCTTGATGATCCTAAGTTAATATATATAGCACAGGACAAGTCATATCATGCCATCGGTGGTAATTGGAACGCTGCCATCCATCATCCTTCTTGCGGGCGATTCGCCATTCAACTGGATTCTGATGATGTGTATTATGACGAGAATACCGTTCAGAAATTCGTTGACGCCTTCTATGCCCAGAAATGCGCCATGGTTGTCGGGACCTACAGAATGACGGATTTCAACATGAACACTCTGCCACCCGGAATCATAGACCATCGGGAATGGACTCCGGAGAATGGCCGGAATAACGCTTTGCGCATAAATGGTCTTGGTGCTCCGAGAGGGTTTTATGTGCCGATGCTCCGGAAAATAAACTTCCCGACGACAAAGTACGGGGAGGATTACGCTGTAGGTCTGAGGGTGTCCAGGGAGTTCCAGATAGGCCGAATTTATGATGTTGTCTATAATTGCCGTCGCTGGGAGGATAACTCGGACGCTTCTCTTGATATTGGGAAAGTCAACGCTAACAATCTCTATAAGGATAGGTTACGTACTTGGGAGCTTCAGGCGAGGATTGAACTGAACAAAAAGAAACGGAAAAAATCTTAAAATTTTACTATAAAAGTTTGGTAGTTTAAATTTTTTGCGTACCTTTGCATTCCCGTTCGCTTGTCGAATGGGAATTTTTTGCACTAGATCATTGACAAGATTGAGGAACAGTACAAGCAAGTACCGAGAATAATTTGAATCGAGAGCGTTAATTTCTTTAGAGAAGCTGTCGGGGTCGGACTAAGATTTATAGTGTATATACAAAGAAGAGTTTGATCCTGGCTCAGGATGAACGCTAGCGGCAGGCTTAACACATGCAAGTCGAGGGGCAGCGGGTCCAGCAATGGACGCCGGCGACCGGCGCAAGGGTGCGTAACGCGTGAGCGACATGCCCGTGACCGGGGGATAACCGATGGAAACGTCGCCTAACCCCCCATATGATTATCCATCGCATGGTGGATGATTGAAAATTCTGGTGGTCACGGATTGGCTCGCGTCTGATTAGCTAGTCGGCGGGGTAACGGCCCACCGAGGCGACGATCAGTAGGGGTTCTGAGAGGAAGGTCCCCCACAATGGAACTGAGACACGGTCCATACTCCTA
>JAEEGK010010233.1_pt1 | contig 21666 bp, 16 predicted proteins | sample 8958771 | NCBI WGS metagenome assembly JAEEGK01 (sample SAMN16246547, study PRJNA631951) | gut metagenome | biome: gut microbiome; feature: rumen; material: SC-attached | host: Bos | place: Iran: Karaj | collected 2018-10 | reverse complement strand
TATAATTTTAGTTTATTATTATTTATAACATATTAATATTAAAAATAAATTTGTATATATATTGAAATCAATTAAAAATAAAATTAATATATAAAAATATTTAATAATATTGTTAATTTATTCATAATAATAAAATTTAAATAATAAAACAAAAAATATAATATTTATAATAAATAAAGAAAAAAAATTTAAAAACCACTTTTATGAATCAGATTATTCAAATCTATAAAATCCAATCTTTCATTTTCTTCTAATTTAAGCATAATAATAATAATATTAACAATATTTTCTCCATATTTTTTTCCAATAAATCTTCTAATTTCTTTTTCCATTTTATTTTGATCTGTTTCTTCTCTTATATCATATAAGCATTTAATATCAAGTGTCATTGCATATAAAAAACAGAATCCTAAGCTAAAAACATCCGATTTATAAATATTATGAATAATAGTATTATTATTTAATCTTTGTTTTCTCACAGCATTAAATAAAATAGGACTCATAAACAATTCAGTTCCTCTAATAGTTTGCATATCAGTATTTGATTTATTTTTCATTAATTCTTTAGCTTCTCCGAAATCAGCGATTTTATATAAATTATCTTTAATTTTTAATATATTTTGTGGTTTAATATCTCTATGAGTAATTTTTTCTTTTTGCAAATCACAAAAACTACTAATTAAACTTTTCATAATATTTTTAATTTCATTTTCTTTATAAAATTGATTATTTTTACTTCTCATATTTATTTCTTTATCCCAATCACATTCAGCAAGTTCCATTAAAATATATACAACTGATGTAGTTCTATCTAATTTTTTATTTTGAACTCCATAAATTTTTACAACATTAAGTTTTTTGGAATTTGAAAGTTGTCTTAAAATATCATATTCATGTTGTAATGAATCAAAATCATATTCTGAAGTTCCTATTATTTTTTTCATTGCAAATTTTTTTGAATTCCTTTCAACTAAATAAATTTTACCAAAAGAACCTTCTCCAATTTTTTGCTTTATTTCATATTCATCACTATCAAAATCATCATAATTAATTTTTTTTTCGACTAAAGATTTTTTTTTTAAAATAGCTGGAAATTCATTATCAAAATTTATTTTCTTTTTAGGAGAAGGACTAATAGGAATTTTATTAATATCGTCATCATAAATTTTATTAACTAATTGTTGTTGGACATATTTTAATTGATTAATTTCTTCTTTATTAAAAACAACATTAATATTTAAATCTTTACTAAGATCTCTGCTACTATGACCTTTTAAATTACTTAATTTACTTTCATTTTCTTTATTCATTTGCATTTTATATTTTATCGCACTACAAGGCAAAGGAACTTGAAAAGGACTAATATTTCCTGAAGTTTTTCTAACAAGTTCATTTAAACCATTTTTCATTTCACTTTTATTTGGAGTTTTTATTTCTTTACTATCTAATTTTAATATTTTTATTCCACTGTAATTTCTTTTAAATTTATTACTATCTATTCGTTTTATTTTTCCTTTTTCTTTTATATTTATTCCTGTTCTTTGTTCACAAATAGGACACATCCAAACAAAATTATCGTTATAATTTAAAGAATGACATTGATTGCAAACTATTATTTTTCTTCCATTTAAAATACCTTTAAATAAACTACCTTTGCATGTTTTTTTATGGAAAAAAAATTTTGATTTAAAATCTATTGGACAATTGCATGTAAATTCAATTTCATCTTCCAAAGGAAAAGCTTTATTTCCTTGTTTTAAAGTATCTTTTATTGCAGATTTCATTATTAAAAATTCATTTGGGTTATAATTTTTAGCTTCAGAAGTAAATTCGCTTTTACATATGATGCATTTCCATGTTAATTTTGATGATTCAATTGAATAATTACATGTTAAACATTTTAACAGATTATTATTTTTTGAATCTATAAATAAAGGATTATTACAAATATGACATTTCATTGTGTCATTTATTACAGCATTACAATGATATTTGGCCCATGTGGCTAAATGTAATTTTTTATTTTTTTCTGGTGATTTATATACATTATTTAAAGAATTTTCTATAGAAATTGCATTCATTTTTAAATTTACTTAAATTATTAATTAATTAATTTTTAATTTAATATTTTTTTAATTTAAATATTATTATTAAGAAGTTCAAAAAAAAAAAATAAAAATTAATGTTTTATGCTCAAATGGCAATGTTTTATAATCCAAATTCGAATTTTACAAAAAGAGTTAGAAAAGAAGATTCTGATGGCTTATTTAAAAGAATTAGAGAAATTCAAATTAGAAAAAATAAATTTCTAATTAAAAAAAATAATTCTTTAATTCTTCCAAAAATTAAATATAAAATAGAAAACCCATTTTTTTTTAATTATAAATTTCAATTTGATAAACACTCAAAATCATTAAAAGAAATAAAAATTAAAAATCATAATAATAATAAAATTAAAAAAAGTTTTAGTATGATTGATATGATGACTAGAAATAAAAATAAAATTAGAGAAATTGAAAATAAAAAAATTTTAGAAGATAATTATTTAATGGGAGAAAGATTATGTAATACAAAACATGCAATTTCATGTGTAAATAAATTATTTTTGCCTAAAATTAAAAGTAATAAAAATTGAATTAATTTATTACTTTTTATAAATATAATTTTTAATTAATTAATTTATATTATTAATTGTATGTCTAATATTAAAGTTTTAAATGAAGTTAATATAAAAGATGATTTAATTAAAAATGAAAATAAAACAAATATTACCAATAATAATGATGATAATAATAAATTAATTATAAAAACATTTGAAAATAAAGAAAATAATAATAATATTCATGAAAGTGAAGAAAATACAAATTTTTATTTGTCATCTGAAACTTCAAAAAATAAAATAAACGAAAAAAACTTAAAAAACACAAATGAAAATAGCAGTTTAGATATAAATAACTTAAATAATCAAACACTTATAAGTTCACTTAGTAATAAACAACAAAATAAAAATAATATTATTTTACATGAAAAATTTGATAAATTAAATTCTTCAAATGTTATAAAAAATGTTATTTATAAATCATTAGAAGATTCAGGTAAAAAAGTAATTTCAAATATTGTGAAAAATAATAATATTATTTCATCAAGAAATAATGAAAATAAATCAAAAAATTTAAAATCAGATTATTCATTAAATATATTAAAATCTTTAAAAAATTCTGAAGATGCGATTTTAAAAAAATTAAAAATTTTAAAATCTAATAAAATTATTTATGAAAATGAATTATCTTTAAATAATTCAATAATAAATAAAAATATTAATCAATCTAAAATAAAAGAATTAAATAATCAAAGAAATTTATATTATTCAAAATTATCTGGAATTCATTCAGAAATTGATTCTATTATTAATAATAAACATTCAATAAAAAAAGAAGAAAAATTAAAAAATTATTATGAAAATTTAGATAAAAGTATTGATGATTATAATTCATTATTATCAAAAATTGAACAAAATCAATCAAAAGTTATTGAAAAATTTAATAAAGATAAAAAAGAAAGTTTAAATAAACGAATTAAAAGTTTAGAAAAAATTGAAAAAGAAGAAAAAGAAAATAAAGAAAAATTTTTAAATGATATGAAAATAAAAGAAAAAGAAATTTTTTTAAAAAGAAAAAAAGAAGCTGATTTAAAAATGGAAAAAGCAAAAAAATATATGAAATTTAAATCAATTAAAAATGAAGAAGATTATATTTATTATAAATTAAAAGAAAAATTTGAAAAAAAAGAAAAAAATTTAATTAAAAAAGTTAATTTAATGAAAAAAGATAATTTAGTATCAAAAGAAGAAATTGAAGAAATTGATAAAAAAATAAATGAAAATAAATTGAATAAAATGATTGAAAAAGAAGAAAAATTTAAACAATTGCATGAAATGTGGTCAAATAGAAATGTTCTTTTACCTTCTTTTAAATCAAGTTTTCAAACAAAAGTTGAAAATGAAGAACTTAAAAATAAAGAAAATATTCAAAATTTAAAAAATTTAAGAATTTCAAATAATCAAAAAAAATTACAATTTTCTGAAAATATTTCAAAACCTGAAATTAGTTTATTATTAAAAAATGAAAGAGAAAATAGAGTAACAAAATATCAAAAAAAAAATGTTGTTAATATTCAAAATAAAAACAAAAAGAGAATTGAAAATCTTTTAAATTTATATCAATCTCCTAAAATTAAAAAAAATTATAAAAAAGTAAATTCATGTGATAATTTATATGATAATTATATAAACGATATTAAAAATAAAACACTAAAAACATATAAAAAATATAAAAAACCATATTATGCTTTACATCCTATTTCTGATAAACCAATAAATTATTTAAAACATAATGAAAATTATAAATTATCAAATAATTTTAAAAGTTTAAATAATTTAAATAATATTAATGAACTTAATTATGCGATTAAGCAAACAGAATTTTTAGATCAAAAAATTAAAAATAAAAAACAAATTATTAATTATAATGGAGGATTTTTCAATAATATTGAATTAAGTGATCAAGTCACTGATATGATGATTGATTCAATCCAAGCAAAAATGAAAATAATTAAAAAAATTTCTAAAAAAGATAATAAAAATTAATTTAAATAATTATATATTTAATATATAAATATTTTTTTAGAATTATATTGTATATAATTTCTTATTTATTTTAATTATTTATTAATTCATATTAAAATATTATTTCAAAAATTATTAAAATTTTATTTTTTCAGATAATAAATACTATTTATAAAAATAAAATTAAATATTTATATTAGTATTTTATATAATTTTTTAATTAAAATCAAAGATATGAATAATAATATAGAAATTAATAAAGAATATAATAAGGAAAAATATACTTTTATTCTTAATTCTTCTGAAAATGATACTTTTATAAAAATTGATATAAAATATAAAAATAAAAATAAAAAAATATTTGAATTTTATAATGATTTTTCTTTAGATAATTTAAAACTTCAAAATAATATTTTTTCAGAACAAACAAATTTATTAAATTATTTTGTTTCAGTTATTAATAATAATGATACTAAATTTTTTAATGATAATAATAATAATAATATTTTATTATTTTCTAATAATCCAGAAATATATTTTAATTTTCCAAAAAAATTAGAAGATTATGATGAATTATATAAAACTTTAAAAAATAATTATTTAAATTTTTTAAAAAATAATAATATTTTTGGAGATGAATTTTCAGAAAATTTAATTCAAAATTATCCAATTGAAAATAAAAATAATTATCAAGTTAATTCAAATGCAAAAAAATATATAGAATTTGTATGGAATGATCTCATATCTAAAAATTATAAACCTATATATATAGCAGTATATGGAACTACTAATTATAATTTAGATTATTATAGTAATGAAAAGAAAAGTGATTTTGATTTAGTTGCTTTTGTTTATCCTTCTTTTAAAGATATATATTCTAATATTTTTACCTCAAAAACAATAGAATATAATAAAGATGAATTAGGAAATGTTATTGTCAAGGATATAAGACTAATATCGGAAACATTAAAAAAAATTAATTCAGTTAATATTGAAATATTTTTTACACCTTATTATAAAGGAAATCTTAATTTTATTAAAGAAAAAATAAATGGAGTTGTTTTAGAAAAATTACCTTTATTATTAAAAAGTATTCAAGGCTTATATTTTACAAAAGAAAAAACTTTTTTAAAAAAGTATAAAAATTTTGATTATAATCCAAAAGAAATTATGCATTCTTATAGATTATTATATATGATGAGAAGATTGGTATATAATTATGAAGATTTTGGAAAAGTAATGTTTTTTGATGAAAATTCTGAAATATATAAAAAATTAATTGATATAAGAATAAATGGTTGTGGAACATTAGAAGAAGCCAAAGACATTATGAATAAAATTAATATACAAATAAAATCTATTATAAATATGTTTTGGGAAAATGAAAATAAATGCAAATATAATATTTCAAATAAAACTGAAAAAATAATTCAAGAATATATTTACAAAATTGTAAGAAATTATATTGTTCAAAACGAATTCAAAATAATAGAATAATATTAAAATTATTAAATAATTTTATTTAAAATAATAAAATAATTTAATAAACGCTTTTTTTTATTTTATAAAATTGTATTATTTAATTAAAGATAATTTAATATAATTATAATATAATTTTTATTAATTTTAAGAGAACCCAAACATAACTTTTTGTCAAAAAAATTTAATTAATATATTATAAAAATATTCATAATTAATTTTAAACTAAATTTTTATCAAAAATATATATTTAATATAATATATTTAATTTATCTTTCAATATTTCAAATTTTTTATAAAATATATAATAAATATTTTAAAAATGGAAAATTCATTAGAAAATAATTTATCCCTCTTTAGAAATAATTCAAATATAATAAATAATATAAACAATAATTTTAACGAAAGTCAATTATTATCTATAAATAATAACTATGAGAATAATAGTCTTAATAATTCTAATTTTAATCGAACAAATAGAACATTTCCTTTTAACGAAATAAATTCTGAAGATAATATGCCTTCAGAACAAAATTACAATGAAACATTTGTATTAGATAACTTAAGTACTTTTAATTTAGATTTATCTAATATAGATGAAAATATTGATGAAGATATTTTTCTATTAAATAATAATTTAAATAATAATAATTTTGAAGATTTAAATGAAGAAAATGAAAATTCTTCTTCAAAACATTTAGAAACTTCAACTGTCAATTCAGCTGAAATAGATGATATATTTAATGTTAATCAAAGAGATAATAAGAGATTTAATAAAAGATATTTAAAGAAAAAAAAATCATTTAAGCATATTAAAAATTTAAATAATAATATTAATAATATTTCAAGTTGTTCAAATTCTTCTATGTTAATATATTCAAAAAGCTCTCCTTTAATAGTTTTTAATAAATTAGAATTCTTTAAAACAACTTCACAATTTAAATTTCTTGAATCATGCTATTTTTTTATAAATAAATTGAATATGAATAAAAATAGAGGAAAATTTGATTTAGAATCTGAAGAAGGAAATAATATATGTAATGAATTATTAAAACAAATAGAAAATTTAATAATAAATTATAAAATAAAAATATCAAATAGAGAATATAGAAAAAAATTTACAAAAGCTTATATTTTTTATATGATAAAAATTCATTAGGATATTTAACTGAAATATTAGATTCGGCTCAAGAAAGTACTCCATATTTAATAGTTAATGGAGAAAAATATATATTTTCAAAAGAAGCAATTGAAAAAGGAAATCATTTATTTATAAGTTTTTGTAACTTAATATATATTATAACTGAAATAATGGATAAAATAAGTGATGAATATGATAATGAAATATATATTGATATTAATATAATTAATAAATTTAATAAAGATATAAAAAATGCATTAACAGATTTTGATAAAAAATGGACAATATATGAAGAAAAATATATAACTGAATTAATTTATATTGAAAAATATTCAAGAAGATTTATTTTTGAAGGAATTAAAATAGAAAAAGAATTAACTTTATATGAAAATAAAATGAAAACAAAATTTAAATCTTATTTAAGTTTAATTAATGATACAGAATATAATAAAAAAAGAGAAAAATTTATAAAAAATTTAAATATTTTAAATAAAATAGCTAATATAAATGGAAAAGGTAGAGATGATTTAGATATAAATATTTTATATAATAGTGAAAAAGTATTAACAACTGTAAGTGAAGTTCAATCTTCTGGTTTAAGAAAATTAGCTAAAAATATAAATAAAAGTATAAATGATTTTAGAATATTATTTAAAAAATATAATAATAATATTGAAATAGTTGACCCACAATTAATAAATAATGTTGAATTAGTTAATAATCTAAGCAATTTTGAAACAATGTTTGAAAAAGGAAAAAAATATTTTTGTGATTCAATAAAATTCAAACAATTATTAGAATTTAATCAAATGATTCAAATTATTATTGAAAAATATAAAAAATATGATATATTTAAATTAATAGAAGATTCTGATCCAAGTATTTTCGTTTCAATACCATCAGTTTTAATATTAAAATGTATTGACAGTAAAAATTATTCAATACTTAATGAATATATTGAAAATATTCAAAAAAATGAAATATTTATATTTTGTAAAAATGTTATAAGAAATGTTTATAAAAAAATGAAAGATTCTTATAAAGCATATAATTTATTTGAAAAATTAATATTATTTGAAAATTCAAATAATCTTATTGAAGAAGAAAATATAATTGAAATTTTATCTAAAAATTTAGATAAAAAAATAGGAACAATTCAAGATTTTTTAAAAGATATTAAAATTTTAAGTATGAATTTGCAAAGAGATAATCCTTCAGAATGGAATGAATTTTTTGAATTAGCTATGGATATATAATATATCATAATCATAATTAATTTATAAATATATTTATTTTATGAAAATTTTTATGAAATGTAAAATAATAAGTTAAAAAATATTATCTTTATATATAATAAATATATATTATAAATTTATATTATTATTTATTATATATAAACATTTTTAAATTAAATAAATTTTTTATATATTATTATTATTTAAAATTGTATTCCATCCATTAATTTTTATAGAAGGATTATTTTTATTGTTTTCTTCTATTTTATATATAACGACAATATTGTTTTTTTCTGAAGGTTTTAAACTAAAATAATTATCATTATAAAATATTGGAGAATATAATTTATTACTATTTTTATTTATTAAAAATATTTCAATAACAAATGCTAAAGTATTTCCAACATTTTGAATATCAAAAGTTGTTTGAGCATATGAATCATTTAAATTTATTGTTTTTATATTATTAATGCTTATTTCAGTTTTTTCTAAATTTTCTATAATTGTAAAATTTGCATATTTTACAATTCCAACATTATAAAATGTTGATTCTGAATAATCCATAATATCCATTTCTTTATTTAATAAATAGGTATTAGAACTATAAATTATATCATTTTTATTTTCATAATATTCAATAATAATATGCAAAAAAATAACATTTGTTTTATAAATTGTTTCATTTAATGTAGTAATTAATTCATTTGAATCACCTTTTAAACATTTTTTTAATGTAAAATTATTATTATTAAATTCTTTCCCATTTTCATCAAAAAGATAATAACTTAAATTTAAATCACCACAACATTCTTGAAAATAATTATTAACTAAATATATTGAACTATCATTATAAGTATATAAAGCATGTATTTTTTCATTAGCTTTTTTAACAGCAAAATAACTCGGAGTTGGAATAAAATAATAATCATATAAATGCCAAATATTTCCAGGCCAAGCATTATTAAGCATCCAATGAATTAATCCAGTACTTATATATCTATTAACTATATAAGCCTCAAACATAGCTCTATGACTATCATAAACAGAAATCATAGATTTTTTTTGAAAATCTTCAAAATTTTTAATTTTTCCAAATCTTTCTTCAATAGGTGTTAAAAAAAAGTTCAATGTACTAAATTTACTAACTACATTTCCACAATGATAATACCATATACTTTCATTTAAAGGCCATTTTATATTATCTTCCTTAAATGTTAAATTATAACTTCCATATCTTAAAGGATTTTCTCCAGGTCCTCCTTCTGTTAAAAAACCCCAAAATCCTCCATATGTTTCATTCTCATCAAAATAAAAATAATGAGGGGGTACCCAACTATAAGGACCAGTCATTTTGACTCCAGTATAGTTTGAAATTTTAGATTCTCTTGAGGTGGCTGAAGTTAATATTTGATTAGGCCATTTTTCTGAAACAAAAATTTTATTAAATTCTATTTCAACTCTATCTTGTGGAGGATAATCACTTCCTTGAATAAATATTAATAAACTTGGATGTATACCTAATTTTCTTAATAAAGATTTTAATGATTCTTTTGCTAATGATAATACTTCATCTGACCAATTTTTCCATCTTTCCCAGGCATCACCACAATTAAATCCATCTATAATTAAAATACCATATTGATCACATAAACTATAAAATTCATCATGTTCGAATTTTCCTTCTAAACGAATAACATTTAATCCCATATCTTTTACATAATTAATATGTTTTAAATATTTTTCTGAAGACATTCTTAAAAATAAATCAGGTGTCCATCCAGCACCCTTTAATAACAATTTTTTATGATTTATTAAATAAACTCTTTTATTATTATCTGATGATAATTCACTTGAAATTTCTCTTAATCCAATTAATTTAGTATAATAATAAGGAAATGGAGAATCAATATATATAGATAAATTATATAAATAAGGAGTTCCCATTTGATATGGCCACCATAATTTAGGATTTTTTATTTTAAGAAAAGAACAATCATCTGAAGTTATATCTAAAATTTTTTCTTTTTTAGGCTCTATATTTTCATCTAACAAAGAAAAATCACATGTTATATTATCTCCTATTGAAAATTTTCCTGTTAAATTATATGTCTCATTTCCCCAATTATAAAATATTAATCTTATACTAACATCAGCTATATCATTTTTATCATCATATAAAGTTGATATTAATGAACTTGAGACTGTTATTGTTTTTTTTTCTACTATTTCAACATCAACCGGTTGCCAAATTCCCATATTACTGTCTGGAGCTTCAGGATTCCAATCAACAAAAGATATACTTAAATCAGTTTCATTTTCATATTGCCTTCCTCCCCATTGATTATGTGGTCTTTTTATTGAAAATAATATTATATGTGTTTTTTTACTATAATCTAAATAATTAGTTATATCAATTGTATATTTAATAAATGTTCCTATTAAAATTTTTTCTTCATATTTTTTTCCATCAATATATAATTCTCCTTTATAATTTATTCCATGTATATGTAATAATATTAAAGAATTTTCATTGATATTTTCTAAATCAAAATATGATTTAAAATACCAATCATTATCAAATTGAGTTTTATTTGTGAAATTTAAATTATTTTCAAAAAATATATCTAAACTCTCTCCATTTAATAATCCCATTGCAGTAACAACAGTCCATTCTGAAGGTGCATTTATAAAAACTTTATCAACAATATTATTATATTTACCAGATGATATTTCTTCGCCTGTGAAAGAAATTGATTCATTCGAACATCCTGACCAATTTTTAAGACGAATTAAATGTTCGAAAGTATTTTTTTTATTATTTTTATTATTTTTTTTGACAACTAAAAATATGATTAAAGAAATTATTATTATTATTATTAAAATAGTAAATATTAAAAATATTTTTAAATATTTATTTTTTTTGTTTTTATTTTTTGAATAATTTTCTTTTTCTGAATTAATTAATGATAATGATTTATTAATATCATTATTATCCATTTTAAATAATTCTATTAAAAAATAATATTATATTTTTAAATTTTATTAAAATAATTAGATTTTATATAATTTATCCTAAACAAAATTAAATATTTAAAACTAAAATAATAATTTTATTATTTAATTTAATGTCTTTATTTATTGGTTCAAATATTTTTAATAATTATTATGATTATGCTTTAACTAAAAATATTTGTATTTTATTAAATCAATATGGTTTTGAAAAAACTAATAATAAAACATTATTTTTATTAAAAAATGTTATTCAATCTTTTATTGAAAAAATATCAATTAAATGTAAAAATTTTGCGGAATTATCAAGCAGATTAGAAATAAATATGTTTGATATTTTATTTACTTTATTAGAATTTAATATAAACCAAGAAAAAATTATAAATTATATTAATAATAGTAAATTTAAAGATATAAATAATTTTAATATAAAAGAAAAAGAAATTGAAAGAGAGAAAAAAAATTTTGATTTATTAAAAAAATTAAATTGTATAAATGTTTCTAATAATTTAATTATAAATAAAAATATATATGAAGTAATTCCAAAACATTTAAGATATTTTCCAAGGGAATTTACATTAAAAAATACAGAAAATATAATAGATAAAAATGAAACATTCACAAAGAAAAAAAATGAAATTAAAAAAATAGAAAAAAAAAATTTAGAAGATATTATATCAAGTAATGATTATTATGATAATTCAAAGAAAAATTTTATAAATATAGATTTTTTTCCTTCTTTTAATGAAATAATAAAAAATATAAATAAAAATGATTCAAAAGAAATTATGTTCGGTAAACGTTTTAGAGAAATAGATGAAACAACAATAAACTATAATAAATTAAACAAAATAGATAATATTGAAGAAGATGAAAAATCTGATAAAAATAATGAAGAAGATTAAAAAAATTATATATATATATTATATTTTTTATAATTTTTTTAAATTTTATAAATAATAATATTATTATTATTATTTAAAAATTATATATTTAATATACTTATACATTTTATGAGAAAAAATGTTTTTAATTCAATTAAAGACGAGTATCCATCTGATAACACAATTGATACAAAAAAAATCTTAACGAAAAAAACTATTACTTCTTCAAAAGAGGAAGGTTTTACAGGTGACCCACAAACATGGTTTTCAGATGAAATATTTTATCAAAATCTTCCAGGAAAATCTGATGTTTATCATGAAAAAGATTACTATTTTAATTCATATTCTACTTTTTATATTCATGAAGAAATGATAAAAGATAAAATAAGAACTGGCTCATATAAAAAAGCAATAGAAAATAATAAAATAATATTCAAAGATAAAATAGTTTTAGATATTGGAAGTGGAACAGGAATATTAAGTATTTTTGCGGCAAAAGCTGGAGCAAAACATGTTTATGGTATAGAATATGCTGATATAGCAGATTATTCAAAAGAAATAATAAAACAAAATAATTTATCTGATAAAATAACTATAATTCAAAGCAAAGTAGAAGAAGCTATTTTACCTGTTGATAAAGTAGATATTATTATTTCTGAATGGATGGGATATTTTTTATTATATGAATCAATGTTGGATACATTATTATTTGCAAGAGATAAATGGCTCAAAAAAGATGGTTATTTATTACCTGATAAAGCTCAAATATATTTAGCAGGAATTCAAGATAGTTTATATAAATATAATAAAATAGATTCTTGGGATAATGTTTATGGATTTAATTTTTCTGTTTTGAAAAATCCTGCATTAGCCGAACCAATTATAGATAATTTTCCTAATAATAATATTATATCAAATTCATGTAAAATATTTGATATTGATTTATATACTGTTAAAGTAGAAGATCTTGATTTTTCAGCTGGATATGAAATAATTTTTAATAAAGATGACATATTTAATGGTTTTGTAACATGGTTTGATGTTGAATTTGATAAAATACCTAATAAAATAACATTATCTACTTCTCCTTATGAACCTTCTACTCATTGGAAACAAGTAATGTTTTATAGTAAAAACGATATAGAAGTTAAAAAAAACGAAAAATTAAAAGGAAGTATTTGTGTTATAAAAGATAAAATGAATTTTAGATTTATAAATTCTAAAATCTCATTTCATTTTGATAATGGTACAAAAAAATTAGATTGGTATCAATTGTATAAAATTGCTTAAATTAAAATAAATATTATTATTATTATTCTTATCTTTTTTATTTAATGTATATTATAATATTATTTTATATTTATTCATATAAAAAATATTTATTATAACTGATTTGCTTTTTCTCTTGCTTGTTGATATGTCATTTGAACTCCAGTGCATAATTTTCCTTGAGTCATTGAAGAAGGTGGTTTAATGCTTTGAGAAAAAGGGTGATTACAACTTTCAACTACTTTTGGAACATTATCTGAAAATTTCATATTAAAATCAACAAAACTCCAAAAATTTTTATATGATTGGTCAAAAGCTTGTTTTTGAACTGTGTCATCATGAATTAAAATTCTACTATCTAATCCAACAAATTTATTAATCATATCAATTGGAATTGGTTGTTTGTAAACATCGTTTGGATTGTCATGTCTTATTTCTGGCATATTTGATAAGGTTGAAATATATTGTGATTTCATATTATTTTTTTATAAAATTATAATATAATTTTAAAAATAAATTATAAACAATAAAAATGAATAAAAAAGAAATTAAAGGGAATTTTACAGAAATTATCGATAGTGTTTTAGATGAAGAAGAAAATTTTAATCAGGAAATGAAATTTAGAAAAACAACTGATTGGAAAAATTTAAATTATAAAATTAATAAAAATAATAATAGTATTAATTATGATTTTGAAAATCAAAAAAATTCAGAAGAAGATAACATTCTTTTAACTGAGTTAAAAACAATTAAATTATCAAATAATAACAATAATAATAATATAAAAAATTTAAGTCAATCAATTAAAATTGATGAAAATAATAAAATATTAAATGAAAATTTATTTAAAGGAAAAGGATTTCGTTCAAATAGAGATGAATTTTTTGAAAATCAAAAAGATTTGTTAAATACTTCAGGTATTACAGATATATCAACTTTATCTACAACTCCTAATGTTTATCAATGCGCAATTCCTAGACCAGGAACAAGTAGATATAAAAGAGCAACAAAAACAGTTAATATAAATTTATTTGAGAATTTAAAAAAAAAGAAATAATATATTTATTATTTTATAAATAATTATTAATAATATATTGATACATATAATTATATAATAAATATATATAAATAAAATTTGAAAAAAACTTATATATATTTTAATTATTCAACAAAATTATTATTATAATTTAAATATTTTATTTATAAATATATATTTTTTGAAATTATATTTTTATTTTGAAGAAAATTATTTTAATTTTTTTAAATTTTTTTATAAAAATTAATCAAATTTAATATATATATATATGTATATATATATATATATAATTTTAATATTTAAAATATCATATATTTTTAACTATAATAATAAAATTATAATATTAATAAAAGATAACAATTAAAAATATTCAATAAATATTTTATATTTTTAATGGAATTTTAACATAACTCAATTTATTTAATTCATAATCAATGTTATCTAAACTTTTTTCAATTTCACTTTTTCTTTCAATTTGACGTTTTGATAATCTTGCAATAGGTAATTTAAATAATTCGATTTCTAAATCTTTCTTTCTTAAATTTAATTCATTCATTTTTTCTTTTTTTTCTTCTTCAGTCATATATTTATCACTTTTATTCTGTTGTTGTAATGTTTTTTTAATATCATTAATTTTTTCTTCAAAATCATCTTTAATTACTTGATTATTATCTATATTATTATTTTCTTTATCTATTGAATTTTTATCATTTAAATTTTCTTTTAAAATACTTTCATCTTTTTCTTGAATATTTGCTAATGGTGAAGTTTCAGGTTTAATTTTAGGTAATACCAAATTTCCTGCTAAATTTTTATAATATTTTAAATCATAATTATTTAAAACAATTTCATTTTCATTATTTTCAAGATTTTCATTATTATAATATAAATTATATTTTTTAATTCCATTTATTAATTTTTTATTGCCATTTGAAGAATGACTTCTATTATTCAAATTTCCAACCTTTTTAATTTTACTTTGTTTTTCCTGATAATCAAATAATTTAGATCTAACATTATTTGGTTTTGGTTTATGACTTAATAATAAATGTAATGCTTCATTTTCTTTTTTTAATCTTTCTTCTCTCATTTTCCATTCTTTTTCTTTTAATAATTTTTTATTTCTTACAACATAATTAATTCCACTTTTAATCATAAAATGATTATTATTATTATTTAATATTTCTTCTTTTGTTTTTTCTTTTGACATTAATCTATTATTATTTATTTTGTTATTACTATTATAATTATCAATATTTTCTGATTTAAGAGATTGAAATGGTTTTTCAAGTGTATTTGAATATTTATTATTAATTGTTAAAATATTATTATTTGAATTTAAATTATTTTTATTTTGAATATTATTATTAGTTGGTTTTTTGTTTGTATTAAGATTATTTATTATTTCATAATCATCTGCTAAATCATCATTCCCACTAAAATTTATGGGATTAATATTGCTTACATTATTTATATTATTATAAAAGTTATTGTTATTATTATTGTTATTATTATTTTGAAATCTATAAATATAAAGATTTGAGATTATATTTCGAAGGTTTTCCATTTATTATTTGTTTTTTTGAGTTTTATTTTTAATTAGAAATTTAATAAAAAATTAATTAAATAATAATTTAAATAAAAAATTTATAATATATAAATATTAATAAGCATATATTAAATTAAATAAGAAAAATAAAATATTTAAAATTATTAACATTTATATTATAAATCCATATATATATATATATAATTTTTATTTATATATTAAATTTTAATACTTTTAGAAATATATGATTAAATATATATAATATTTACTTATATAATAAGTAAATATAGTAAATATATTGAGCTTATATTAAAATTAATTGACAAAATATTATTTATACCTCAAATTTGTCAAATATCTAAAATTATTTAATATTAAACATAAACTTATATCATAATATTAAATAAAAATTAGGTTCGGCACATTTAAATTCGAAAAATAAATATATGAATTATTATTTACAATAAAAAATAATGTTCATCACTATGAAAATAGTAATGAGAGATATTTTTTATTTATTAAAGGTTTAATTTTGGAAATTAAATTGCTTAAAATATTCATCTTGTTCCATATTATAATCAAGTAAATCTAAATTCCAAAATTTATTATTATTATTATTATTATTAATACTACCATTATTATTATTAGAATTGTTTACATAATTAAAATTACTATTTTGACTATTTTGACTGATATTACTACTACTATTATTTTTTTTCCCATCTAATTTATTATTGATATAATTAGATGGAGGATACGACAATTTATAAATTGTCGAAACTTCTTTATTATTACTAGAACTTGAATCAGTACTACTATTTGATTTATTTTTATTAATATCTTTAAGCAAATCTTTATATTTCTTTTTAATTGAAGAATGAAATCTATTTTTAATCATATCTGTAGTTCTATTTTTAAAATAAGTATGAATTCTTGACCATTTTGCACCGAACTCTTTATAAAGTTTTATTATTAACATATCTTCTTCAAAAGTAAATTTTTTTTTATTTAAATTTGGTGCTAAAATATTTATATATCTATCTCTAATTTGTTTATTATTTCTGGTTTTTATAATTTTACTTATTAATGACCAATTTGTTCCATGAATTTTAATTAATTTTAATATTTCATCATCTTCTTCTTTATTCCATGAACCTTTATTTACACCTGGTTTTATTCGTTTATATCTACTAAAACATTGAAGTGGATTTTTATTATGAAAAAAATTTGAAATTTCTTTCCATTTTTTTTCATTATGGGTTTGAACTAATTCAATTAATTGCTTATCTTCTTCTTTTGTCCATTTTTTTTGATTTAAAACTTTACGAATTGAAAATATTTTTTCTTTATTAGATTTGTTAATTGGACTTTTTCCCATATTATTTTTTATTTTTTTTATATTTTATTTATATATTTATCTATTAATATATATTATAACATTTTTATTTTAATTAATATATATTCATTATATAATGAAGATTTAATAAAAAATTAAATTTATATCTTAATTTCATTTAAAAACTATCAAAGATATCATATATAAAAAAAATAAATTATATAAATCATTAAAAATCATTATTATTATTTGTATTAAAAATAATGAGTTATTAAAAATATTATAAAATATTAAAATATTTATATATTATATTATTTATTATTATTAATAATATTATAAAATAAATATTATATATAAGTTTATTTTTAAATCTTTTTATAATTTAAATAAATTATTTATAATAAAATTAATTTACTTTAAATTAAATAAAGTTTTTTTAAATTTAGTCAATAGTTGAATAAAATATATTATAAATATCATTATATATAATATATTGTTGTGTTTGATGGTTAAAAATTTTATTTATTTTAAAATTTTTTATAATTTTTAAAACTTATTAATTCATTAGTTTTAAAATATATATTAAACAAATAAAGATAATAAAATTAATAAGTGTTATTATTATAATCTTTATTTGATATATTGTATAATTAATTAAATTATTATAATATATATATTTATATATATTATTGAATAATATATATTTTATTTACATAATTTATTACAATCTTCTAGAATTTTAATTAGACTAGTTTGATATTCTCCTTTTAATCCTTTTATTTTTTTCCCATCATTTATTGCTGCTTCACAATATTTTTTTGTTAATTCTTTATTTCCTTCTTTATTATTTTTCTGTGCCTTTATATAATAGTCTTTTATTAAAAATAATAGACAAAAATTATATAATTCTTTATCTGTATCAAATATTTCAATAAATTCTAAAATATTAAATTCTTGATAATTAATTATTTCAGTTAAATATTTATGAATATTTTTTTTTATTTGATCTAAATTTTTGTTTTTATTTAATTCTTCGTAATTATTATAACTGATAAATAATTCTTTCACCAACATTACATAAATATCTTTATTTGCATTATTTAATTTATTAAATGATAATATTTGTTCTATAGGATTTATCATTTCTTGATTATATATAATTTTAGAGGATTCTTTTGATTCTTCAAAATAAGCAATTTTATTTTGTTTAAAATTTGATTCTAAAACTGAATCACTTTGAAAATTATTAGATGTTAATAAAATAGTTGATTTTAAATTAATACTTTTAAAAATATTTTCGTTTATGTCATCATTTATTGGAGGAGCAGGTAAATCAGAGTTTATTTTTGAATTTTTTTGAATTGTATCTGGTGTAAATTCAACAAAATTTGAGACACTTCTATTTTCTTTTTCATAACCTTCTACAGAAAAAATACCTTTTGGATTAATTTTATATGTAACAATAATTGTTTTTAAGGTGTTTGAACGGTTTGAACCTAAAAAATTAATAGAAAAATCTCCGATATAATCATTATCTAAGTAATTAGCTTCGTTTCCTTTATAAAATTTTAAAACAAAAACATTTTGATCAGCAGTACAATTAAATTCATATTCATTTATATCACTTATTGGTAAAGAATCATTTTTATAAAAAATTATTTGATAATTATTATTATAAAAAACACCTATATTATAATTAATTACATCAAAATTATAAACTTCTCTACTTAATTCAATAGAAGCTCCTTTAGCAACTGCATAATATGAAAAATTAATTTCTTTAGAATTATAAACAGGTTTTTTTATAAAATTAGAAATAACTTCTCTAATTTTTGGAATTTTTGTTGAACCTCCAATTAAAATTACTTCATCTATTTCTTTAATTCCAATTGTGGAATTTTTCATAGACATTGAAATTAATTCTTTACATTTTTTAAACAAATTTTCACAAATTTCTTCAAATTTTTTTCTAGTGAGATTCATTTCAAAATTTTTAATATTTGTTGAAATATTTTTTATTTTAATTTTAACTTCTAATTTTTCAGATAATTGTTTTTTAGCATTTTCACAAGCTTTTCTTATACGAATTTTTGTTTGTGTGTCTAATTCATTAAAATTTATTTCAATTTTTTCTAATTCAATTTTTAATAATTTTAAAATTTCCTCATCAAAATCAATTCCACCTAAAAGTGAATTTCCCATTGTATTAATAATATTACATCTCTTTTTATTTTCTATAATTTCAAAATTTAATATTGTTATATCTAATGTTCCTCCCCCTAAATCAAATATTAATAAATTTTTTTTATTTCCTGGTTTTATTTTTGAATTAAATCCATAAAAAATTGCTGCAGCTGTTGGTTCAAGTAAAGTTTTTTCTACTTCAATTCCAGCACTATTTGCAGCTTCAATTAAAGCATTTTTTTGACTTTCATTAAATATAGCAGGAATAGTAAAAATTGCTTTATTAATTTTATTATTTATATAATTTTCAACTTCAGGAATAATTTTTTTTAAAAACATAGCTACTAATTCTTGTGGGAAAAATGTTTTATTTTGTACTTTTATTTTTGCTTTTCCTGTTAATTCATCTTCAACAATTTCATATGGTAACAAATCTAAATCAATATCAGTCATCAATTCATTATATGATTTTCCTAATAAACGTTTTATACCTTCAATTTTAATATCTCCTTCTTTTATTGTATTTGCTTCACTTCCAAAACGAAATTTTAAATCTTTTGTAACAACTATAGTAGATGGAATTAAAGTATCTCCTAAATTATTAGGGACAACTATTGGATTCTTATTTGAGCCATTTTCTAGATAACTTATAACTGAATAGGTTGTTCCAAAATCTATTCCAATATAAAAATTGTTTGACATATTATTTTTAATCTATTTTATTAATAATAATAAAAAATTTTAATTTAAATATGTGAAATAATTAATAATTATTTTAAAATATTTTTTGATATATGATAAATATGATGATTGTTATTAATTATAAATATTTAATATAAAAAAATTTATTGTTTTATTATTTATTTAATTAATTAATATTATCTTTCCCACAATAATTGCAATAATTACATCTTTTGTCTCCATCCCATATATCAGTAGATGTAACAACATTGCAAAAACAAATAAAAAAAAAATAATTTCTGTCCATAAATTCATTTTATTTTCTTTTATAATTTTATTTAAATAAAAAAATTTTTTGAGGTAAAATTTTTCATTTTTTAATTATTTTTTAACTTTAAATATATATTTTTGAAAATTTAAAAATTTTATCTAAAATGAAAATATAATTTAATTGATTTAATTGAAAAAATATTAATAATTCAAATAATATTTAAATGATATTTAAATATAGATTTATATTAAAAAATATATCATAAAAATTAAATAAAATTTATAAATATATTTAATATTATATGGAAAATGATATTGTTAATAATTCTTATAATAATATATCTAATGAACATGAAAAATTATTAAATAAATATAATTATAAATATGAAAATAATGATTTTATGAATAATAATAATGATAAAAATAATATTATTAATAATATAAAAAATAATGATTCTTTAAATAATAATATAAAAAATATAAATACAAGTAGTGAAGAAATGAAAAATGTAATAAATTTATTAAGAAAATTAAATTATAATAATAAATTAGAAGCAATTGAACGTTATCAATCACCAAAACCATTTTTGAATATGAAAAAAAATAAATTAAATTTAGAGAATAATGAAATTAATATAGAATTAATAAAAGATAAATATCTAAATAATAATAATTATTTAAACATAGCTAATAAATATTTTAATATTAACATTGAACCTATTAAAAAAATAGAAAATAAAAATAATAATATATTAAGTACATCTTTAACTAATTTAAATAATTTATTAACTATTAATGATAATTCAAATTGAAGAAATTCTAATTTTATTATTAATGAAATTGAAAGAATAAAAAATAAATATTTTTATCAAAAAGATGAAAAAAATAAAGAAATTGAAAATGAATTAAAAAAAATTGAAATGAAATTAATGGAATTTAAAAATAAATTATTAGGAACAAATCAAATTT
>JAEEGK010010228.1_pt1 | contig 21675 bp, 19 predicted proteins | sample 8958771 | NCBI WGS metagenome assembly JAEEGK01 (sample SAMN16246547, study PRJNA631951) | gut metagenome | biome: gut microbiome; feature: rumen; material: SC-attached | host: Bos | place: Iran: Karaj | collected 2018-10 | reverse complement strand
GACACAACTCATATAGGTGCCAGTGCACTCGTCTATGGGCTGAACCTCTTTCTCATCACAAGCGGCTTCATTAGAGGTAACCGAATGCTCATCGTCATCGCACTCATTATGGTGTTTTTATACGGTAGTTTCATCTGGGGCATGATCCCATCGTTGGCCATACCCCAAAACATCTCTTGGGAAGGCCATCTCAGTGGAGCCATCATAGGTATCCTTTTAGCCATCTTCCTGCGCAAGGAAGGGCCACAGAAGGAAGTCCACCATTGGGACGAAGACGACGATGACGAGGACGACTCTTCGACAGGATCTGGAATCGACGAAGAAAAGCCTTATTGGGATGTGCCAACTCCCTCAAATGACGAGCTTACGGTGCAATATCGCATTAAACATTAAAGTCAATCTCAAGCACTTCAAGCATCTAGCGCGCAATATCCTTTTGGCCTTCAACTCAAATTCAATCAATTTTTATCATTTCTGTTCTACGGTTCATAGCGCGGTGCTCTTCGCTGTCGTTAGGCGCAAGGGGCTTCGTAGCACCATAGCCTTTTGCCGTTAATCTCGTTGCGTCAATGCCATGGTCTATCAAAGCCTTGCGCACCACCTCAGCACGGTCGGCGGAGAGTTTTTGGTTGTAGCTTGCACTACCGACATCATCGGTATGACCTGCAAGTTCCACCTTCAAGTCGGGATTACGCTGTAAAAAGTCGGTCAGCATCTGTATGCCTTGCTGCGAATCTTCGGTCAAGGCAGAGCTGTTGTACTCAAACTGGATTTTTTGTAACACTACTGCATCGCCAGGGGCCAGTTCAACCACATCAACAGTCGCTAAGTAATTGGCTGAATCGGAGCGAATCTCTTCGGGCAATTCAAAGGTGTAAATGTCGTACCCCCCATGACTGCCCTCGCGTTGTGATGAGATAAAAGCCGTCTTGCCGTCGACAGCCACGAAGAAGTTGATTTCGTCGCCATTGGTGTTAATAGGGAAGCCCAAGTTGATAGGCTCCTGCCATTGTCCGTCGTCACCACGATGGCTCATAAACAGGTCAAAGCCCCCCATGCCGATGTGCTTGTCAGACGAGAAATAGAGTGTGCGTCCGTCGGGATGAAGGAAAGGTGCCATTTCGGTTCCCTTAGTATTAATAGGTGCTCCCACATTTTGTGGCATGCCCCATGAGCCATCCTCATTGCGTCGGGCACAATAAATATCTGCATTGCCCGAGCGCCGCGAAACGAAATAGAGTTCTCTTCCATCCCCACTTACACAAGGTTGCGATTCCCAACTGCTGGTATTGACACTACCCAATCGCTTCGGCATTTCCCATTGACCATCCTTTGCTTCCGAAACATAGATATCGCAGCTACTGTCGCGTGACCAACCGCAACCCGTCAGATAGAGTTTTCGACCGTCCGCCGAAATAAAAGCCGCACCCGGATCGACATCCTCGGGAAAATCCACAAAAGTCAGCAAATGAGGCTCAGTCCACTGCTTGCCATCCCATTGGGAAACAAAAAGGAACTCCTTCTGATAGCCGTTGCCCAAAGGCATCTTTCGGGTAAAGAGCAACTGCGAGCCATCAAATGACAGCATATTCACATATTCATCATCATTGGTGTTAATCGTAGCGCCCAAACTTTCGGGGGCAAAGGCAACGGGATGGTTGAGGGCATTATCTCTAAACGTTGCCAAATCAAGCATCTCTGCCACGGTGGCATCGTTAACAGCCTGTCCTAATCTCTTCGATTGGTACCATCGCAACAAGACAATTTCACGCTTATAGGAACTTTGTCGGTCATATAATCTTGCCAACGTAATAGCCGCCGAAGGAAATGCCATCGAATCAGTGGCCAGAGCTTTTTCATAACCGATCATGGCGAGGTCATAGTCTTTGGTCTCCATTCCAATCTCCCCCTCCAAAAGCCAGGCTTCAACATAGTTGGGGTCAGCTATCACCGCCTTAAGCACCTGTTGATGGGCTTTTTCATAGTCACGATTCAGGAAATACTCTTCAGCCGCCACATATGCTTTCACTGCCTTTTTTGGATGTTGAGCAAACGCTACGGGAGCCAGCAACAAGCAAAAGAAAGCTATGGCAAAAACGCGTTTCATTTCTTCTTGTTTTTCTGTATTTTATCAATCCAATTACGAAAATCCATTACAAAAACCCTAGCTGTCATAGTGGGTGAAGTCTCCGCTGTGACATAGCATCGTCCATAATCATAAAAACATATACCTTCGGCTTGTAATCCAGACAGTTGCGGCATCTCGAAGCGGCAATGCGAGAGTTTTACTCCAGCTTCGTCGAAATCGAAAATAATGTACATGAAGGGCTTCCAAATGGACTTCACATAACCCACAATAGCCAAAATGCGATTCTCCCTGTCGTAGTCGACACCCGTAATCAAGCCTTGAGAGTCGAAACCGTTGACCATCTCAGCCACATGCTTTCCAGGCGTTTTGGAAAGTCGGTACAAGCGGGTTGTTCCTGTCTCCCAACCTTTGCTAAATAAATAGAGAAATTCATCGGTGGCAAAGAATGCCTCGCAGTCGAAGTCGTGCACCTTGCGTTTTGAAAAATCGGTCTGGTCGCCAAAAGTGAAGTTGATGGAGTCAACTTCAACTGTTGCATCCCCCTCAGGAGGAATAACTGACAACGGAAAGGTATATATTTTCAAATCTTTGCGATTGCCTTTGTTGTTACCAAAATCTCCAACATAGACCTTTACACCATCAGTACAGACATCCTCCCAATCTTTGTTTTTTGCATGGGAGAGTGTGATTTTTTGGACGACTTCAAAGGTCGTAGTATCAAGGGCATAGAGGATCGGCTTGCCACCGCTGTCGTTGTGGGTCCAAAGGCGACCGTTGTAGAAGAAAAGCCCAGAAGTCTCTTTCACCGCATCGAGTAACTCAGCCTTCAGTTGCGGAAAGAACATAGGCCAAAAGTCCGTCACCTCCGTCTTCTGTGCCTTAGCCCAAGGAAGTAGAGTGAACAATAACAATGTGATAACTAATCCTTTTTTCATAAGGAAGATATTTAAATTGCAAAACTAAGTAAAAAATTTGGATAATAGAAAACAAAAAAAACGGGATTGCCATCATTGACAATCCCGCACCTATAAAAACCATGAAAACTTATTTTGTATAAACCTCGCCTTTTGCCGCTTTCAACGTGTTTTGCAATAACGAGACGATAGTCATAGGTCCCACACCACCTGGGACAGGGGTGATTTTCGATGCCACTTTATAAACCTCATCATAATCGACATCACCCATGATCTTGTAACCCTTGGGGCTGGCAGCATCTTCAATACGATGAATGCCAACGTCAATAACCACAGCACCTGGTTTCACCATATCGGCGGTCACGAAACCTTGCTTGCCGATGGCGGCCACAAGAATGTCGGCATTGCGGCAAATCTCAGGCAGATTCTTGGTGCGGCTGTGGCACAATGTAACCGTTGAGTCGATGCCTTTACGTGACATTAAAATTGCCATTGGCGTACCGACAATATTGGAACGGCCCAAAACCACCACATTCTTACCAACGGTCTCAATGCCAGAGCGTTTGATGAGTTCCATGATACCATTGGGTGTAGCTGGAATAAAACAAGGGTGACCCAATTGCATATTGCCGGCATTGATGCTCGTGAAGCCATCCACATCCTTAGAGGGTTTGATGGCATTGATAATCTTGTCTTCGTCAATCTGCTTGGGCAAAGGAAGCTGGATGATGTAACCATCAATTTCAGGATCGTTATTGAGGAACTCCACCATCTCGAGCATTTCCTTCTCTGTGGTAGTCATAGGAAGACGATACACCGAAGAGGTCATGCCCACCGATTGGCATGCTTTCTCTTTCGAGGCCACGTAGGTCTTACTGGCACCGTCGTCGCCTACGATGACCGCCGCCAAATGCGGGGCCTTGATGCCATGGTCAATCATGTCCGCCACCTCAGCGGCGATTTCCTTTTTGATTTGTTCGGCAATGAGTTTGCCGTCTATAATCTTGTTATCCATAATGATATTGTTTGTCTATATTGTGGCTGCCATGGTGTGACAACACTACAACTTTATCTGCGTTTCATATTGTTAGCCATGCGCATCAGTTTCTTGCCGCCGCCAGTGGTCATCATGCGCATCATCTTGGATGTCTCCTCAAACTGCTTCACGAGGCGGTTCACTTCCACTATGCTTGTGCCACTGCCATCGGCGATACGTTTGCGGCGCGTACCGTTGAGCAATTTCGGGTTCTCGCGCTCGGCAGGCGTCATCGAATAGATGATGGCCTCGATGCTCTTGAAGGCGTCATCGTCGATTTCCTCACCCTTCATGGCTTTGTCCATACCAGGGATCATGCTGGCGAGGTCCTTGAGATTACCCATCTTCTTGATTTGCTGGATCTGCTTCAGGAAGTCGTTGTAGTTGAACTCGTTCTTGGCCAATTTCCGCTGCAACTTGCGGGCTTCCTCTTCGTCGAACTGCTCTTGGGCACGTTCAACGAGAGAAACGATGTCGCCCATGCCGAGGATACGGTCGGCCATACGCTTGGGGTGGAACACATCGAGAGCATCCATCTTCTCACCGATACCGACAAACTTGATAGGCTTCTCCACCACCGTGCGGATGGTAAGAGCTGCACCACCACGAGTGTCGCCATCGAGCTTCGTGAGCACCACGCCATCAAAGTCCAGGCGGTCATTAAAAGCCTTGGCCGTGTTCACGGCATCCTGACCCGTCATCGAGTCGACCACAAACAAAGTCTCGTGCGGATGAACCTTTTCCTTGATGTTGGCGATTTCGTTCATCATCTCCTCATCAACAGCCAAACGACCGGCGGTATCAATGATGACCACGTTCTTGCCCTGACTGCGGGCGTGGTTGATGGCGTTTTGCGCAATCTGCACAGGGTTCTTGTTACCGTCTTCGCTATACACCTCAACCTCAACCTGTTGTCCCAATACCTTCAACTGCTCAATAGCAGCGGGACGGTACACGTCGCCAGCCACCAACAAGACTTGCTTGCTGCGTTTGCGTTTCAGATAGCTTGCCAATTTGGCAGAGAAAGTGGTCTTACCAGAACCTTGCAGACCTGCAATCAGGATAATGCTCGGCTGGCCTTTCAGGTTGATGTCGACAGCATCGCCACCCATCAGTTCTGCCAGTTCGTCGTGGACGATTTTGACCATCATCTCACCTGGCTTCACCGAAGTGAGAATCTCTTGACCAAGAGCTTTTTCCTTGATATTGTTGGTGACATCCTTGGCAATCTTATAGCTGACGTCGGCGTCCAAGAGAGCGCGACGGATTTCCTTCATGGTATCGGCAATATTCACCTCAGTGATATAGGCCTGTCCTTTAAGGACTTTGAACGAACGTTCTAGTTTTTCGCTTAAACCTTCAAACATAATTCTCAAAAATTTGGGTGCAAAGATAGGAATTATTGTTGAATTGTTTAAATGTTTAATTGTTGAATTGTTAGGATTGCGTATTTTTGCACCATCAAAACGATTGAATCATGATCAAAGAAAACTTGGAAAAAATCAGGGCCACATTGCCCGAATCGGTGACTTTGGTGGCTGTCAGTAAGACCAAGCCCGTCAGCGACTTGCAGGAAGCCTACGAGGCAGGCCAACGCATCTTTGGCGAAAACCATGCTCTTGAAATGCGCGACAAGCATGAGGTGCTGCCGCAAGACATCCAATGGCATTTCATCGGCCATTTGCAGACCAACAAAATCAAATACATCATCCCCTTCGTCAAGCTCATCCACAGCGTCGACTCGGCCAACCTCTTGGAAGCCGTCAACAAGGAAGCTGCCAAGCACGGTCGCGTTGTAGACTGCCTGCTGCAATTCCACATCGCGATGGAAGAGACTAAATTCGGCCTTGATCTCGAAGAAGCACGTCAATTGCTTGATTCAGACACATTCAAGCAGATGCAAAATGTACGCATTTGTGGTGTGATGGGCATGGCCACTTTCACTGATGACATGGCCGAAGTCCGCAAGGAATTCAAGCATCTGAAAGAGATATTTGACACCCTTAAAAAAGAATATTTTGCCGACCAGCAGCAGTTTAAAGAGATTTCGATGGGTATGTCGGATGATTATCCGATCGCCGTGGAGGAAGGTGCGACTTTGGTTCGTGTAGGGAGCAAGATTTTCGGAGCACGGAATTATAATGTATAAAGATGGCATCCTTAATACCTTTATTATTATTGATTGTCGGCTTCGTCGCCCTGATTTTAGGTGCGAATTGGCTTGTCAATGGGGCCACCAGCGTGGGCATCCGTGCCAAGTTGTCGCCGCTCATCATCGGCCTGACCATCGTGGCCTTCGGAACCTCTTTGCCTGAGATGATTGTCAATGTGTTTTCGTGCGCCAAAGGCAGTCCGGGGTTGGCCATCGGGAACATCATCGGAAGCAACACAATGAACATCCTACTCATTTTAGGCGTGAGCGCACTCATCTGGCCCATCGACGTAAGCCGTGTCTCCATTCGCCGCGACATACCCGCTGGTTTTGTCGCCACGCTCGCCATCACCTTGATGGCCAACTATATGTTCACGGGACAGTCACGCACCATCAACTGGATTGAAGGCATCGTCCTCCTGTTGATGGGTTTCGCTTATCTGCTGCTGACCATGCTGAAAAACGACCCGAAAGAAGAGACAGAGGACGTACAAGAAGCCATGCCATGGGGCAAGACCATAATAGCCTTGATTGCAGGCATTATTGGACTCTATATTGGTGGAGAACTTGTGTCAAGAAACGCACAAATCTTGGCCAAAAACTGGGGCATGAGCGAGAGCACCATCGGCCTTACCGTGGTGGCTACAGCCACTTCCCTTCCCGAGCTCATCACTTCTATCGTTGCGGCACTGAAAAAGAACTCTGGCATTGCCATTGGCAACGTATTGGGTTCCAATATTTTGAACATTTTCATAGTGTTAGGGGTCAGTTCCATCATCACGCCACTACCCTTCGAGCCGATGATGAACAAACAACTGATGATCCTTTTTGCCGCCAATATCTTCATGCTGATGTTTGTCTTCACAGGCAAAGGACGCAAAATCTCCCGTTGGGAAGGGGCCTTGCTGACGCTGGGATATGTCGGGTTCATGTGGTTTTCGTTGGCCATGCAATAAAAAAAATGTAGAGACGTAGCGCGCTACGTCTCAAGCAGGACATAATACATGTATGTATTCTTACATAAGAACCACATTCATCCCATCGCGCCAATAATCCTTCATTGTGGAAATCTCTGTCGTTTTCACCTCAAAATCGACCATGCCGTTGTCGTTTCTGCGGACATTGAACCGCATTGCATTCCCTAATTCGGGAACAAACAGATTGTATGCTTCCATCTTGAAAATGCGACAGTTGAAGCGAGGGCCGAAATCGTTCTTTTCTAAATACAAGGTCAAATGAGGCACTTCTTTGCTCGTTGTTTCTTCTTTTTTCTCAGTCACTTCCTCTACTACCTCATCATCTTCTTTCTTTGTCCCTTTCTTCGCCACTTTTTTCGCATCTTCAATTACTGCTATTTCTTTATTTTTCAAATCTTTATCATTGTTTCTTTCTGTGCAAATCAGCGTGTCGGATACGGTGCAGACCGTGCTTCTTCTCGAAAAATGTTTGTTGCAGACAAAATACAAGTCGACTTTCCGCTCGCGGCAAAGCGTTGACAGTGTCGGGATGAACAAGGACTCGCTGTTAATCATCGGGAAGCATTGCTCAACCGTCGCAATGTCGATGAAGAAAACATCAATGCGCTTCTTGGGGCATTTTGCCTTTCGCATTTGAATGTATTCCAAGACAAATGAAATCAACTCTTCGGGCGAAATGCACCCCATACGCACTTCCCAAAAGAAAAGATGTTGGTAAGCCTCAGCAGCGTCCTCGGGATTGATGCCTGCGTCCCTCCGGATTTTGTCAATCAAGTCCATCATTCCGCGCCGTCTCTCGTTGAGCAGCAGCACAAGCACCTCATGCTCTTCCATAATTGAGTTCAAGATGGTGATTGAGGCAAGGAAACGCTTGAAAGTGTTATGGTTGCCGATGATGGTAGTAACACGGCCTTTCTCTACTTTGTGAGGAGTTATCAATTTAGGCAGAATGTATTTCTCCTCAGAAGGTATGTCTCTTCTCTCGTTTTCCGAGATTTTTCTGTCTGGAAAATCAGGCGTAACGGGACCTTCGCCCAAACTGAAAGGCGGCACCCTATCATTGGACATGTCGGCAAAGGGCTGCGCATAACGCCCGTCGGTGCTGATGGCTTGGACAAAGGTGTTGTCCACTGAATATTGCTGCGACAACAATCTGTGGATGCTTGGATAAACATACAGCAGGCCATTCATAGACTTGTATTTCTGCCAACCAAAGGCGAACTGGCCTTTCACATTCTTGACTATGTTTAGTTCGTGAAAGGTATAGTTGTGGACGGTATCGTAATTCTGTCGCATGTCGATGATGATGTCGGCATCCAGATTACGAAGAGGCTTGCGGTCGTTCATAATCAGGATGCTGACTTTAGCCCTTTGGCGCAACACTTGTTTCAATGTTTCCATTGGCAGTCTTTCCAATTCTTCATCCGTCATGCGTGAAATTCCGTCAAGCACGATGCAGGCATGAGGTGGCTCGCCGCCCGCTTCCGCCTTGGGCAAGTTCTCAATGTCTTGCATCTTCTCCGCAAAATCAACCAAACTCGGCTGAAGATAATCCGAACCAGAATTAGTGACTCCACAGCCTTTCATTTCCAGCTTGAGTTTTTTGAACTTGTCATAATCTATGGTGATTTGGGAATTCTCTTCCCCACGAAGGAAGCGGTCGGTGTTGGAATCGAAAACCAGCATCTGCTGGCGGATGTCCTCCTCGAAGGCTGCGTAGCCACCGCCAACTCCCTTCAGGTATGACCTCAGATTATTCTTCCTGCCCTTCTTGATATTCTCCACTTCGCGCGAAACGACCATACCGTAAAGCATTCTTTTCAGCGTGATGTCGCTCTTGTTCAATGAATAAAACCGAATAGGAAATTCGCTTTGAGGATGGTTTTCCTCAGAACTCTTCTGTATGCCCAGCATGGCCTGCATGCCCAAGATGGTCTTGAAAACGCCTCGCCTGCCTCTTATGATGACGACCACGCTGTCTTCATAAATAATTCCGCCGTTCAATATGGCATCCAATCCTTCAATGCCTGTCTTAATTATTTCACACATAATGATTTATTGTTTTATTGGTTGTTATATTGTTTATTTGATAGAATTGAGTCTTTCATAGAGTTTTCCGTATCCATCCTTATCATAGACCACTTTCAGGCCCAGAAGTCCGAAATACGAATTTTTCAATTTTTCGAGCACTTCCTCCGATTCGTTGTCATAAGGAAGCTTTGCCGACAAGTAATAGACATTTTCTCCGCTTTGATTCAAATTGGCGTAGTGCAATACGCGTTGCATGGTCATGTCGGACAAAGAAGCGCCAATGAAAGCGCAAGTGTAGTGCGTCAGGAAATAGATTTGCACTGCCGATTGCCACGAATAGACATTCTTGGCCACATCATAGAATTCCTCTAACGAGAGCACGATCTGATTGCTGCAATGGGGCGTTATCTTGTTGTCAGGCGGCGCCATGCCGTGAATGTGGTAAATCAGGAAGTCATCATCCTTGATTGGAGCGTCGCGCCAACCGCTGTATATATCCAAAGGATTGATTGCCTTGCGCTTGCCTTGTGGCTTGAAGTTGGTGTCGCTCATCAGCTGATTGATGGCACAAGTCAGGAAGTCGTCGTAGTTGTAGGTGACCACCGCCTTGATGTTCTCGTGATGCAGAATGAAGTCGGCGAGTGAAATTAGGGAACGAAAGGGTGTTTCCTCCGTATCCTTACCTTCCATGTATTGTTGGCATCCTTCCCGAAGCCTTTGATGAGTGTCTTTTTTGTCATGCGCATCAATTCCATAAAGGAATTCCTTCAAGAAAGGAATGTAGGCATCGCCCAACAACTGCTTGACGATAGAAGCCTTCACCTCAACGGGAAACAACTGGTCGGCTTTCCGCAGCAGTTTCAGGCTCTCGACGGTCTCGTTGTTCGGGTTGCCGAGAAAAGCCTGTTTCACAATCTGGCGTTCCTCGTCGGTGGCGTTCATGGTCACCAAGGCATGATCCGTCAGGTGTTTCAGCAGGTAAGGCCACGTCATGGGGTTATGTTTGGAGTAGTTTACTCCAGCACCCACAAACAATACCGTCTTCTTGTTGCCCGCAATGTCTTCACTGAACTTGATAAAGTTCTCGTTTTCTTTCATTGCATTTCAGTTTTTAAAAAGAAACTGTTTTGAGTTTTATAAAAATACCCCAAAGTTTAATGTCTTCGATTATTATTGGCAATTCCATAATTCTCAAAACAGTTTCTCTTCTGTTTCATTTTCTTATTGGATGTTTCTTACCAGGCGCACAGAATAACCGTAGTGTAAGGGGTTACTCGCATGAAAAAAATCACCTCCCTGAATAAAACTATAAGCGACCGTTTGTCTGGCACACCAGTAATAGCCATTACTACTATAATAGCTGACATTAGTCCCATTCCGATGGCCAGCTGCAGGCAGGAAGACTGCACCGTTGGCCTCAAGGGTGTTCGCCCAGTCCTCGGCGGTGATGGTGTTGCTGCCGTAGTTGCCACCGTTCGTATTGTTCAGCGCGTAGATGCTTGCCGTCCAGTTGTCTGGCAAGAGGATGAAGCCATTCACACCATTTACAATACCCTTGGCCCAGCGGATGCCACTGGTGGTGTTGCGCCCACTAATGATATAACCGAATTCGTCATCCGTCAAGGTGCGCCAGCCATTGTTCTCTGTGTTGCCACCGTTTGCAATGGCGTTGTAACCCCAGTCGGCCTGGCCCGTCTGGTCATACAAGTCGTAGAACCAATCACCATAGGGTAAGTAGTCAATCCAATTGGTGCTGGTGCTCCAAGGTTGATAGCAGTTGGCACCATGATTGTAGCCGCTCGTTCCATAACCGAAGAGGTCGCGGTCAACATTCTCATCACTGCTGTTTTGGCCTGTTGTCGTACCAAGATAATCCCATTGATGGTCGGCGAACTTCCAATAAGGAGCGGCCGCACTACCAATGTATTGCAGGTTGCCTTGCGAGAAGTAGACTTGGTCGCCGTTTGCATTAATGGTGAAAGCACCGTTAATGATGCCTTGCGGGCCATTGGGAGTTTCAATGGACACAGCAATGCCTTCCGTCAGGTAATCATTATCGGCGATGGCCGGAATGGAACCACACGTGCCTGTGTAGCCACCGTCATTGGAAACGGCTTCGGCATCGGTCACCTCTTCCTGTGGCAACAGAATCGCCCATTTCTCGCCGTTTCCAGCAGGCATGATAATCATGCCTTCGCCGTCTTGGCTGTACTCAAAACTGTTGTCGGCAAAGCTCACCGTCACTTTGTTGTTCATGCCTTTGATGCAGGTGGCGGCTTCGGAAGCCGTGGTCACATCGAATTTAACTAAGGCGCACTTGTTCAGCAAAGTAGCGTTGTAGGCCGTTAATCCTACTTGGTAGTTCTCCCTTGAAGGCGCGTATGAAATCACGGGCAGATACTCAGTCTGGTCGCTGATGACAACGGAGCAACCCGTATTGTCAGCATTGAACTCAGGGGTCTTGTTACCGAGAAAGTAGAATTGGAGTTTCTGCCCTTCGGTTGGTTCTGTCACTTCACCCGCGAATTGGGTGCCGTCGTAACTCAGCGTGCCAACGCAAACACCGTTGCTGGCCACATAGATGACATCGTCATTCTCAAAGGTAACTACACCCGTTTCGGTTTCGACAGCCACGCGGTTGCCACTGCTCACGTTAAGCGTGATGGGCACCTTCGCACCATCGCCGTTTGAAGCGGTTGTGTTTTCCTTCTTGCATTGCGTCAGACCAAGCACCAAAGCGAAGGCTAACGTGAACATTCCTAACTTTTTCATTGCTCGTCCTCCTTTCTCTTTAAGGCCGCGTAGCCTGCGCCTGCCGCAAGTAGGATAATCACTCCGCTGCCTATCGGTACGGGTTGGCCGAAGATTTGGTTGTCAATGGTGCCCGTGGCACCCATGCTGCGATGGCCGAGAAGGTCTGTCTTACCGTTCGTGCCTCCATAGCCATAATAGGCCTCATCAGTAACACCGCGTTGGAATAAGCCTTCTTGGGCCGAAGCTCCCAATGGTGCCGATAAGGCTGCCAGCATCAGTAGAGAAAAAGCCACCACTTTTCCCCTTTGCATACGCTTTTGATGCCATCCAAAACTGTTTTTACGTTTTTCCATATAGGATTGTGTTTTACGTTTTGCCGACAGACACCCTTTGCCGACTGTAATTATAAATATGCCTGAAAACATAATGAAAAAGCGCGGGTATCTGTTCTATTGCATTATCCCGCATTCCAAGGCTCTGGTATGCCCATCAACCGAGGATAAGCAATACCGAAAGCCTACGCTATAGATTATACAATTTCACCTTTGTAACTATTCATGTCAAAAATGAATAGGCTCACACAAGTTGAACGTATCATCTACCACAAATGAGCATCGACCATTGCCTTACCGTGCGGTTGATTAGAATTTACCAGATTCGGAATGCCGCAGATAAAGCGTTAGTACAACGCCTTGTCAATATGTCCGCCAAGCGCATTTTCAGCGTTTGACAATGCAAAAATAGGGAAATTTTCTATTGTACAAGGAGGAGAATACAAAAAAAAGACCCGCCCCAAAGACGAGTCTTTCATTTTTCTCTTAATTCGTTATTAGTCAGCTAACTGGAAGGCGGCCTTCACAGCTTCGTAGTTGCTGTAGTCGACCTCGGGGTGATGGCTGTAAACCGTGGCTTCGATGGCCACAATCTTGAAATCCTTCGTAAGCGGGCGCATGCCATCGTAGAAGTCGCTTTCCGTCCAGAAGAGGCGCACGCCACCGTTGCTCAAAGTCGCCACCTCGATGGATGCTTCGCAATTGATGGTTTCACCGTCCTGATTCACGTCTTGATAATAATAAGTCAGCGGCACTTGTGACCATGCACCGTCCACATCCATATAGACGAGGACTGCACCATAGTTGTACACATTGTTGGTGATAGCGGGATAGTCGATTTCCACCATCCATTGGCAGCCGTTCACCCATTGCCAGTCGCTCGAGCGGACGGTAAGGGTAGAAGAAGCCACATTGGCGTTACCATCGTTACCGGCAGGACCTTGGGGACCTTGGGGGCCTTGAGGGCCCATCGGGCCGACCTTTGTACAAGAAGCCAAGAAAGAAACGGCCAAAATTGTCATGCAAATAATACCAAGCTTTTTCATTTTTGTAAGATTTTGATTATTTAATTAAATATTACTCTCATTTGCGCTGCAAAACTACAAAAACCTTGCCGAAATATTCCACTTTTAGAAAACAATCTCAAAAAAGCGTAATTTTGCGGCATGAAAAACAGAACCTACATCGTCCATCTCGCTGGCGTCATTGCAATGATTTTCTGGGGTATATCCTTTGTTTGGTCGACACAAGTCTACCAAAACCTTAACCCCACAGCGACCATCTTCCTACGTCTCGTTGTCGCCACTATCTTCTTCACGGCGATCCTTTTCACGTTCCACCTGAACGAAAAAGTCAAGAAGGAACATCTTGGACTTTTCGCCTTGGCGGCCATGTTTGAGCCTTTCCTCTACTTCATATTCGAAGGTTACGGCTTGAAAAACACCTCTCCGGTCATCGGCTCCGGCATCATCGCTATGATTCCTTTGGTAACCCCCATCGCTGCTCGCATTTTCCTCAAAGAGCGGTTGACCCCCATGAACATTGTGGGATTCATCATCTCTTTTATAGGTGTCATCGTATTGCTACTCAACAAAGACCTTGAATTCATTGCCTCAACCAAAGGCATCCTGTTCCTCTGTGGTGCCGTTTTGGTGGCCGTGGGCTATTCCATCGCACTCATTCGTCTCACAAAGCTCTATAAGCCCATGACCATCACTTGGGTGCAAAACATCATCGGCATGTTGTATTTCATCCCTTTGACAATCATCATGGAACGATTTGAGCCTTCCAACTTTGCCAATGTGGGTGGTTACATTGTACCATTGGTTTGCCTTGGCGTGTTTTGCAGCGCAGTCGCATACGCTTTGTGGGCATTCGCTTTCAGTAAGTTGGGAGCCTCCAAAGCCAATGTATATTCCAACCTGATACCCGTCTTCACAGCCATCTTCAGCTACTTCATCATCCACGAAAGCCTGACGGCGAACAAGATTATCGGTATCTTGGTGGTCGTAATCGGACTGGTATTGTCACAATTGAAAGCAAAAAAGCAATGATTACAAGCAAGACAAATCCCAAGATAAAGAACCTCGTCAAATTGCAGAAGGCTGCCGAACGCCACGAGCAGAACCGCATCCTTATAGAGGGACAACGTGAGATTGAACGCGCACAGGCATGTGGATTTGAGATTGAGCAACTCTATGTCTGTGAGCCATTATTGCGCGAGCCCGTCAAGGTCAATGCCGCTTTCATCGAGACCGTCACGGAAGAGGTGTTTGACAAGATTGCCTACCGTGAAGGTAGTGACGGTTTGTTGGCCGTGGCCATACCCAAATACAAGAGCCTCAGTGAATTCAAGCCAAAGAAAGACACCTTGATCATCGTGTTAGAGACTGTTGAAAAACCTGGTAACCTTGGTGCCGTGATGCGCACCGCGGATGCTGCAGGCGTGGATGCCGTCATCGTGGCTGACCCTGCCACCGACCTTTTCAACCCCAACGCCATCCGGGCCAGCATTGGGTGCATCTTCAGCGTGCCTGTATATGCCTGTTCAACCGAAGAATGCATCAATTGGCTGAAAAAGAATGACATCACCATCTTTTGCACCTACCTCAAAGCCTCCATCGATTACCTCGATGCCGACTTCCGCAAGGCCTCTGCCCTCGTCATGGGAACCGAAGCCACGGGCATTTCCGATGCATGGGTAAAGGCTGCCGACCAGAATATCATTATCCCCATGAACGGCATCGCCGACTCGCTCAACGTGTCGGTCACCACCGCCATTGTCACCTTTGAAGCCGTACGCCAACGCAGAAAACCATGAAGAAAGACTATTTCCTGCTCCATCTCTCGGTTTTCATCGCGGGTTTTACCGGCGTGTTGGGAAGACTCATCACCTTGGATTCAGCCATTTTGGTTTGGTGGCGCATGGCTGCTGCCGCTTTGTTGATGTTCCTGTATTTGCGATTCATAAAGACGAATGGCCATGCGTCTCTACAACGGTACAAATTCAGGGACATTTTGCAGATGGGCGGTGTGGGCATGTTGCTTTGTATGCACTGGGTGTTTTTCTATGCCTCAATCAAGGCCTCCAATGTCAGCATCGGTGTGGTATGTTTCTCCTTGGTAGGGTTTTTCACGGCCTTGTTCGAGCCCATCATCAACAAGCACAAATTCTCAGGCCGCGAGTTCCTCTTCAGTCTGCTCACCATACTCGGCATCTATCTGATTTTCCAGTTCGATTCGCGTTACCGTTTGGGTATCGTCTTGGGTGTGGTTTCCTCAGCGCTCTATGCCTTGTTTGCCATCGCCAATCAACGCGTTGGCAAACATTACGAAGCCAAAAACATGTTGCTTTGGGAGATGATTGGCGGCCTCATCGGCCTGACCTGCCTTATTCCTTTATATAATATGTTCATCCCTGTCGGGAGGCTCTATCCCGTCGGAATGGACTATCCTTACCTCGCCTTCATGGTCGTGATTTGCACCATAGGACTATGTTTGCTGCAAATCATTGTGCTACAAAAGATTCCAGCTTTCACCGTCAACCTTACCTATAACTTGGAGCCTGTCTATAGCATCATCCTTTCAATGTTCATTTTCAGCGAATACAAAGAGTTGAATTATTCATTCTGCATCGGCATTGCACTGATTATCATTTCAGTGGTGTTGCAGACTTGGAGCGAAATAAAAAGAAGGAAGCTGAATTAGCAAATGCATATTATTTCAGAAAGCATCTACCTTATTTTAACTCCACAAAAAAGAACCGATTGCAAACCGTATCTTGCTGCATCGCTTTGGCAACTTCCAATGAAACATGTCTTGCCCCCACTTTATTCAAATGCGACAAATCATACATTTGTAGGCTATCGTTTGGAAGAGTTATAGTATCTGGAACAATAAAAAGCTTGTCAAGTAATCTCTTTTTTACGCTTTCAGAAAGTCCCCTATTAACAGATTGCTTGGCACATTGTTCAACCTGTTTCTCAAATGGAAACTGAATAAACACAATCCGACAACCCTTATCTATCAATTTAGAGATACCGTATTCGTAAGTCTCAGTTTTCCAATCCGAGTTTTCTGTCTTGATATTAAAGACCTTGCAAAACCAGTCCAAAGGTTGAGAATATTCCAATTCTGGAGCGAATGGATACAATGCTTGGTCTGAAGAAAAAACGCTATTACAAGAAAAAAGACGACTTCTATTAAGGACAAAGATTCTAACGCACTCTTGAATAGGCGTATTAGTTTGTATCATAGACCAAAGGCTACAAAATTCCATTCCCGTTCGATTAAAATCCAACCTTGGAATTCGGATGAAGGCCAATTCAGGAAATTCGATGATGCAAGTCGATCCTTTAGGGATATGCTCTATGCTCGCCAAAAAATCGTACACGCCACCACCATGCTTAGCAGCCGATAAGACTTGTTTCGAAAGACTCGATGACAATAACGATAAATTCAATCCCTGAGTGATTTGCGAATCTCCCCACACATAAATAGTATCAACGGAATACTTTTTTCCTTTTTGAAAATAACACACCACATATATCGCAGCCATAGGAACGATAAGCAAAAGCACAAACCAAACTATTTTTCTAACAAATCCTTTCATTTATTTCAAAATTGAAAATACACAAAAGGCTCGGGCAAGCCTCCAACCATGATAATCATTACACTAACAGCCAAATAAACAGCCCACCTAATCCAACCATATTTGATGAACTGGATATCAAGACCAAACTCCTTGTCTCTTTGCAACCATTCAACGGCCAGCATGATGCAAATAAACAAGTTTATCGGCCACATATCGGATTGAATAAAAAAGCGATAAGTTGCACGCAACGTCCCCCTTTGTGCCATTCCAGAAACATAATTGAAGAAAAAATGAAGGTTATCTGAACGAAAAGCAATCCAACCAAATGTCACAAGCATAAATGTGCCAATCATTTCACCAGTTTCTTTCAAATTCGGCAATAATCTTCCAGAAGATACCACATCAAGATTTCTCCGATTTCTACCTAACAAAAACAAAAGAACCAACAACAAAGCATGGTAAATGCCCCAAAGGATATAATTCAATCCCGCACCATGCCACATCGCACTTAATAAGAATACAACAAATATGTTTCTAACGACAATTGGCTTTTTCACTCGGCTTCCTCCAAGGGGAATATAGACATAATCACGGAACCAAGAATTGAGAGAAATATGCCATCTCCGCCAATACTCGGCCATATCCCTTGAAAAATAAGGGAACTTAAAGTTTTGCATCAACTTGACACCAAACAATTTGGATGTTCCAATTGCCATATCGGAATAACCTGAAAAGTCAGCATATATCTGAAAAGAGAACAAAATGGCAGCAAGCAACAAATCGCTTCCCGGAATGACCGATCTACTTGACCAATAAAAGACTGAACTTACATGAAGCGCACAGTTATCGGCGACAACCGTTTTCTTAAACAACCCCCAAAGAAATTGCCTCATACCATCTGTTGCCTGTTGTTGGTCAAACATGCGTTTCCGCAAAAACTGTGGCAATAAATTGGTCGCTCTTTCAATGGGTCCAGCAACAAGTTGAGGAAAAAAAGAAATGAATGCGAAGAAAGCCAAAATATTTCTTGTAGCCTCGGTCTTTTTTCTATATACATCAACTGAATAGGAAACGGCTTGGAACGTATAAAACGAGATTCCTGCCGGGAGAATCACCTTCAGCAAGGCCTTGTTTGATTGGAAATGAAAAGCCTGGCAAAACTCTGTTATAAAAAAATTATAGTATTTGAAAAATGCCAGAATACTGATGTTTACAACAACGTTAACGACCATCCAAGTTTTGGATGCTTTGCTTGTTTTTGCATTCTCTATGAGCAATCCACTCAACCACGAGCTGAATGAAGTAAAGAAAATGAGTACCAAAAAATGCTTGTTCCACCATCCATAAAACACATAACTAGCCAAAACAACAAATGCGTTTTGCAGATGCAATTGATATTTGGTCTTTCCAATAAGCTTATCAAAAACGAGCCAATAGAGCAAAAACACTATTGGGAGAAATAAAGCGAATTGGATGGAATTAAAAGACATAGCAATAATATAACATTCGTCCCTATCTCACAGCCTTATCTTCACAAACACCGGATAATGATCCGAAGGATTGTGCCGGATGTAGGTGTCAAACGAGATCTGCTGTGGCGCATCAGAGGCCTTAAGGTTGTCGTCAGGGTCATCGTCAGGAGTCCAATAACTGTTTGTCAGCACACCGTATGCTTCCACTTTCGTGCTTGGTGAGACAAACACATGGTCGATGCGGCTTGTAGTAAAGTAATTGGTTTTGAAAGCGTTGAATGTTCCGTTTTCCGCAAAACGGATGCGTGCAGTTTCAAAAGAGTCCTTCAGCAATCCCGATTTTGTGAAAATGGTGTAGATTTCGTCGTTTTGGTCCACGTTGAAGTCGCCTGTGACAAACACAGGTGCTCCTTGGGCAATCTCACGAACCTTTGCTACTACAAGTTTGGCAGCTTCGCGACGTGCCACAATACCCACATGGTCCATATGAAGGTTGAAGAAATAGAACACCTGTTGCGGCTCCTTCTTCCTTCGGTTGAAGAGCCCATGACGCTGTTCTTTCTGAGCCTTCACAGCGAACTTGCCCCAAGTGCAGATACGAATGCAGACTGCATCCCAGCCCAAGCCGGGCTTGTCAGGCGTCTCGCTGAGCCAGAAATCACCGTGGTCAAGAAGTTGGAGCTTGTCTGTTTTGTAAAAGATAGCCTCGTGTTCACCACCATGTTGGCCATCATCACGCCCAATGCCGATATAATCATAGCCATCCAAAGCCTTCTGCATATCTTGGAGTTGGACATATAGCACTTCTTGTGTCCCGAAAATCTCTGGAGCCATGAAGTTCACCTGGTCGCAGATGACCTGACAACGTTTCTGCCAGATTTCGCCTTGAACACTGTCGTTCCATGCTTTGTACCGAATGTTGTAGGTGCCGACCAACATATCTTGGGCGGAAAGTTGCAAGGATGCCACAATAATAAGGGAAAAAAGGAGGAGTTTTTTCATAGGGAACTGGTTTTGTTGGGGCAAAAATAGGAAATTTTGTTTCAACGACAAAAAAACATTATTTCACCAGCTTATTATACCAACTCCCAAAAACAAACAACTCCCCACCGAAAGTGAAGCCCTCACTTTCATAATACTGTTGCAAACGCGGCTTGTCCTTATCAACCAAAAGGGTAACTTTTTGAAAACCATTGTTTAAGGCAAATTCCATGCAGTCACGCATCAACAGTTTACCAATACCAACTCCTCTGTAGCCGGATAGAACGGCCATGCTGTCCAGATAAAACTCACCCGGACCGGTTTCCATTGCATTGCGGCTCAAGTCCATGCCAGAAGTTTGCTTCACAAGGCCAAAGGTCTTTTCACGCATTCCCGCATAACGAGCACCATCGTAAGCCACCAATGCCCCTACGGGAATGCCATCAGTCTCGGCTATGCGCGTGTTGCGATAACTATACAAGGTGTCGTCCATGCGGCAAATCTCAATCAAATGCTCAAAAATCGCACGCTGCTCATCGGGGAGAACGGCATCAATGTCAAGCATGTCAATGCCTGCCAAAACCACACGCGCAATAAAAGGAGCATCATCCAATGTGGCATCACGAAGCTGTACTATGGGAATGACAGGTTGCATTAACGAAGTTTATTTTTCTGATAATGAGGTGCTACAACGATAACGAAAAAGACTAGTGAGACCAATACCGAAGCAGAGGCCACCAAATAAGCGGCTGAAAACGAGAAATGCTCAGCCAGCATACCACCTGAGAAGATGCCGATGCCGAGCCCCAAGTCCCATGTGGTGAGATAGGTGGAGGTGGCCGTGCCACGTTGTGCATTGGTGCCAAGATTGATGAACAGGGCATTAAACGACGGGAAAGCCGCGCCGAAACCCAAGCCACAACACAAGGCAATCAAAAGGAAAGCCACTGCTGTGTAGTCTGTGCCCAAAGCATTGCAATGGTGACACATTCCAAGACCGAACATGGCCAACACAACGATACCCAAACCCAAAGCAATAGTCTGTGTTACCTTGCCCTTATCAACCATCTTACCTGCAAAAAGTCGGGAGGCTATCAGTCCGACGGCATATACCGTGAAAAACAAGCCGCTACTGATAGTCAAGCCCATCTCCTTGGCATAGAGGGCGATATAATTGGAAATCTGACCATACGCGAAGGCCAACAAAGTGAACGAAACACCCGCCAACAGACCTTTGATCAAAATAAAACGGTCTAAAGAGATCGGTGGACGCTTGACAGGCGGTCTTACTTTGGTCTGAATCCTTGAGGCAAACAATGCCGCCAACAAGCTACAGCCCATGCAACCTAAGAAGATAGCATTGAAACTAAAATGCTCGTAAACGAACAAGCCCGTCATTGGGCCAACCGCCATGGCGATGTTGTTGGCCACGCCATAATAGCCAATGCCTTCTCCCCTATGCTCCGACGGCACCACATCGATGACTAGGGTGTTACCACCCACAGAAGTCAAGCCGAAAGCCAAGCCATGTACTATACGTACTATTATTAATATGATTAATATGGTGATGGTAGCCGCAAAAAGATAGCCGAAAAACACAGCCGTAAATATGGACAATGCCAACAAATACAATGGTTTGCGCTTGAAGGTGTCCATCATATAGCCTGAAAAAGGACGTACTACCAAAGTGGCCAGCGTGTAGCAGGAAATCACGGTACCGATGACAGCATTGCCCGCCTGGTATTTCTCCATGATGAAGAAAGGCAACACGGGCAACAACAGATAGAACGAAAAGAAAAACAAGAAGTTAGCTGCACAAAGGCAGAGGTAATTCTTATTAAACAGTTTTTCTTCCATGATTTAGGACTCATTTTCAAAGTGCAAAAATACGGAATAAAGCCATACAAAAAACCACTGATTTCGGAAATTTTGTCATGAATTTTAATTCAAAATTATAATAAATCGGAAATTTTGTCAGCGAAAACAAGGTTTTTCACCCCTTATTGGCTCTGGCAAAGAATTTGACTAAGGTGGAGTCGTCCGAACGAAAGGACGGGCAGAAAGTCCCAAGTTCGGCCCTTCGACCCTTCGACAGGGCTCAGGGACCACAGGCTCAGGGACCTCAACAATTAAACGATTAAACAAACAACAAATAAACAACAATTAAAAAATAGGAGATCAAAACCATGTTAGTAACTAGAAGAAACCAAGACTTTATGCCTACACTGTTCAACGAACTGATGAACTGGAACGACACGACTTATTCAACGCCCCGCATGAACATCATGGAGACGAAAGACAACTACAAACTCGAACTCTGCATCCCTGGTCTCACCAAGGAAG
>JAEEGK010010227.1_pt1 | contig 21677 bp, 8 predicted proteins | sample 8958771 | NCBI WGS metagenome assembly JAEEGK01 (sample SAMN16246547, study PRJNA631951) | gut metagenome | biome: gut microbiome; feature: rumen; material: SC-attached | host: Bos | place: Iran: Karaj | collected 2018-10 | reverse complement strand
GGCGACTCACAATACAATGCTTTTGCCAAGATGATCCAAAATACACGTGACCGGTATGAAGATCTGAAAATCGGGTGCTGGGGAGTTGGTGTAGTAAGATCATCATTCCGCATCTTTGACAACTTCTATGAAGGCAAACCAACCGGGGTTGTCGATCTGAATGGAGCCAAATACTGGCGAGATAAATATGCCAGCCGGGAAGCAGCCGCTGCGGATATCCATCCTGTTTTCGGACGCTGCAACCTGAACATGGGAAACCCCTCTGTCTATTGGATCAACAACTCAAAACCCTCCCAGCTTTATGCGTTTCTACAGGAATGGGAACAAGGCAAACTGGCCCGACCGGATATCCTGAACATCCTCTCGACTTGGATCCAGGTCGAGTTTGTGGACGGATACCCCCTCTCTCAGCATGGTTTTATTGATTCCAAGGGAAACCGTCGTCAGGAATGGCTGAAGCATCAAGTTCCCGCCTCCTCCACTTATGCCCTCTCCCTTTTTGGACATTGTGTAATGGACGGTCTCCAATGCTGGGACGTTGGGACCTATTACTCTGAAGATTTGGAAGATTACTCCAGCTGGCAAACCGGGGAAGCCTCCGTCAAACGCAACATCAACGGCAAAGAAGTCAACGTCAATTATTACATAAAATACTTTGGATTCTATAACTTCCACGTCTTGGGAATGTGGCAGGCCAGTCAAAACAAAGATATTATCGAGGCGGCCTCCACCTCATGGGAAATGCCGGAAATCAAAACCTCAGATCACGGTGATATCTGGCGAACCGGGGACAATCGCTACCCCAGCTATGCCAATTACTACAAAGAACCCCTCGTCCGCACAAAACTTTCTGCTGATGGAAACACTTTGCTTGTGATTGCCTGCAATCCTTACAATAAAGGTGTGGAAAATGTCAGTATCCGCCGTCCGGGAGAGACTGGAGAATACCATTTTGAACTGGTAGGAGATTTTCCTATCATTAAACGATTCCCCATAACTAGCTCAAAAAAGGATATTAAAGAGCAAAACAAAAACAATAATTTATAAAAAATCAAAAAAAACACCCTTTTTTCAATCTTTTGACTTGCTTCAAGGCTGTAAAAAGTCGAGAATAAAGGGGCGAAGTTAGTCTTTATGTCACAAGTTGATAAGTCTTACGAGTTGGCAAAAGAGCAATATGCTGCTTTTGGTGTAAATACGGACGCTGTCCTGAAAAAGTTAGCCACAGTTGCGATCTCCCTCCATTGCTGGCAGGGTGACGATGTCGGTGGTTTTGAAAACAAAGGCGACGCGATCGGCGGCGGTCTGGCTGTAACGGGTAACTATCCCGGCAAAGCCCGTACTCCCGATGAACTGCGTGCGGATGTGGAGAAAGCTTTCTCCCTGATCCCCGGCAAACATCGTCTCAACCTCCATGCCTGCTATATTGATACAGACAAGAAGGTGGAACGCAATGAGATCAGACCTGAGCATTTCAAGAGCTGGATGGACTGGGCCAAAGGATTGAAGATCGGTGTTGATTTCAACCCGACATATTTTGCCCATCCTAAGGCAGCGGACGGCATGACCTTGACAAGCCCGAATAAAGGCATCCGTAATTTCTGGATCGAACACGGCATCGCCTGCCGCGAGATCGGTGCTGCTTTCGGCAAAAAACTGGGTACCCCCGCGGTGACCAATCAATGGATCCCCGATGGCATGAAAGATACTCCCGCGGATCGCAAATACTTCCGTGATCTGCTGGTTGAATCTCTCGACAAAGTCTTTGCAAAGAAGATCGATCCGAAGTACAACCTGGATGCTATCGAAGGCAAGCTTTTCGGCGTAGGCGTGGAAAGCTTCACTACCGGTTCCCATGAGTTCTATCTGGCCTATGCCGTGAAGAACAACAAGCTGGTCACACTCGACAGCGGTCACTATCATCCGACCGAAACGATCTCTGACAAGATCACGAGCATCTTCCCGTTCGTGAAAGAGATCCTGCTGCATGTCAGCCGCGGTGTCCGCTGGGACAGCGATCACGTTGTCATTCTCAATGATGATCTGCAGGCCATCGCGACCGAGCTGGTTCGCGGCAATTTCCTGAGCCGTACTCACATCGGCCTGGATTATTTCGATGCCAGCATCAACCGTATCGCCGCATGGGTCATCGGCACACGCAATATGCTCAAAGCCCTGATGATCGCAATGCTTGAACCTTCCAAGACTCTCTGCCAATATGAGAGAAAAGGTGACTACACCTCTCGTCTGGCTCTGATGGAAGAAATCAAGACTCTCCCCTACGGCGCAGTATGGGATTACTACTGCCAGAGCAAGAATGTCCCTGTCGGTATTGATTGGCTGAAGGAAGTCAAACAGTACGAAGCTGACGTTCTCTCCAAACGGTAAACATTATTTCTCAAGAGGGAAATTCATCATGGATGGATTTCCCTCTTTGCCTGTAAAGGGGAAGGCATAAAATCCCCCAAATTGATTTAATTTAATTTTTTTATTTATGGAATCTATTCTTGCAGTATCTGACCCAGCGGTGAACCCCGCTCTGGGTATTCTTATTTTTATGCTCGGCGGTTTAGCCGGTGCTGTCTTTTATCTGCCTTTTAAAAAGGTCACCCAATGGGCTTGGGAAAGCTATTGGTTCGTATATGCCCTTTTCGGTCTGGTCATTGTACCATGGGTGCTGGCTTTTATCACAGCGCCTGAAGTCATTTCCATCTTAAAAGCAGCTCCCAGTGATGAACTGACACGCTGCTATATCTTCGGTGCGATGTGGGGATTCGGCGGACTGACTTGGGGCTTGATGATCCGCTATCTGGGAGTCGGTCTGGGATTGGCTCTGGGCTGCGGTATATGCTCCGCGGCGGGAACCCTTCTGCCTCCTATTTTCAAAGGACAAATCGCCAGCTTGACTGCGACAAACAGCGCTTGTGTAGCCCTCTTGGGTGTAGTCATTTCTGTGATCGGTATCGTCCTGATCGGCTGCGCGGGTATCTCCAAAGAAAAGGAACTGCCCGAAGAGGAAAAGAAGAAAGCCGTTGCCGAATACAGTTTTAAGAAAGGTATCATCGCAGCTCTCTTCTCCGGTCTGATGAGTGCCGGTATGGCCTTTGGTCTGCAAAGCGGAACGGAAATCGAAAGCATCGCGCTTCTGAAAGGCACCGCGGCCACGTGGAAAGGAATGCCTGTTCTGGTCGTTGTACTGCTGGGCGGTTTTACGGTAAACGGTATCTGGTGTCTGTGCTTAAACTTCAAAAACAAGACCATCGGCGATTACACTAATTTCAAAGCGCCTCTGATCGGCAATATCATTTTTGCCGGTATTGCCGGTGCTATCTGGGTCATGCAATTTGTCTGCAACAAAACAGGTGAACCCTCTATGGGAGAATTCGCCTATGTCGGTTGGGCTGTACTAATGGCCTCTTCCATCCTCTTCTCTACCATCTTAGGTATCTTCCTGGGCGAATGGAAAGGAACAGGCGGACGCACCAAAACCCTTCTGGCAATCGGTATTGCCGTTCTTCTGGGTTCTTCCATCATTACCGGCTGGAGCGGTTACCTGAAGAAAGATACAGCGTCGGCTCCTGTTACAACTGAAGAATCTGCCCTGAACTCCCTGTCAGAAAATTTGACAAAAAGCTCTGACAGTCTCAAAGCCACTGGTGAAAAGGTTTCATCAGATTTAAAAACTGCTGCTGAAGAATTAAAGTCAGCTGCTAAAAGTGTGGGCAATGATGCCAAAGATGCAGCAAAAAATATCTCTGAACAGGCTAAATCCACCGCTGAAAAAGTTGCCAATGACACCAAAGAAGCCATTGAGAATGTTAAAAATGAAGCCAAGGCTACTATAGAAGAGCTCAAAGGTAAAAGCAACACAACTGTGATCAAGGTTGATCCTTCGTTGACAAATGCTCCGGTTCCGCCGGCACCAACACCGGCTCCGGCACCAGCCACTGGCCTTTCTTCTGACAGATAATAACTTGATATTGGAAAAAATAATATGAATCAAAAAGTTTATTTAGGTGTAGATCTGGGAGCCGAAAGCGGTCGTGTTATCGCAGGTCTGTGGGACGGTGAAAAACTGACATTGGAAGAAATCCATCGCTTTGGCAATGGTCCTGTGCTCTTGGGCAACTCCATTCGTTGGAACGTAATGGGGCTTTGGAATGAGATCCAGACTGGTATGACGCTGGCTGCCAAGAAATTTGGTGATAGCATTGTCTCCATTGGCGCGGACACATGGGGTGTAGACTTCGTCCTCTTGAACAAAGATGAAGAAGTTCTGGGAATGCCCTATCATTATCGTGATGCCCGCACCAATAACATCATGGAAGAAGTTTTCAAGATCGTTCCCAAGGCAGATATTTTTGCTGATACGGGATTGCAGTTCATGCAGTTTAATTCTCTCTATCAGCTCTATGCTTGGGAAAAACACTCTCCCAGCCTCCTCAATGCGGCAACCACATTCTTGATGATGCCGGACTTCCTGCACTGGTGCATGTGCGGTTCAAAAGTGGTTGAATTTACCAATTCCACAACGACTCAGTTTGTCAATGCGGTCAAGCGTGATTGGAGCAAGGATCTTCTGGCCAAACTTGGCATCCCCAGTCATTTCCTGCCTCAAATCGTAAAACCCGGAACCTGTCTGGGGGATTTGCGGCAAGCGCTGTCTGAGAAAACCGGACTCAAAAACGTCAAAGTCGTGGTTCCTCCAACACATGATACTGGTGCGGCCGTAGCCGCCATCCCTACTCGCAGAACTGGTTCTGCCAACTGGGCTTATCTTAGCTCCGGAACATGGTCTTTGATGGGTGCGGAAATCCAGAAAGCTTCTCTCACTCCGCAAACATTGGCATACAATATGACTAATGAAGGCGGTGTGGATGATACCTATCGTCTTCTCAAAAACATCATGGGTATGTGGCTGATCCAGCAGTGCAAGAAATCATTTGAAAACCAAGGCAAGAAATACTCTTATGCCGAATTGGAACAAATGGCAACCAAAGCGACACCTCTCCGCTCTATCGTAGATCCGGATGACAGCCGATTCCTCAATCCGGCAGATATGCCCAAAGCCATGCAGGAATACTGCCGCGAGACTAATCAACCCGTTCCCGAAACGGAAGGTGAACTGATGCGCTGTGCGCGTGAAAGTTTAGCTCTGAAATATCGCGAAACGATGCTTGCCCTGAATGAGCTGACCGGGGAAAAGATTGAAGTCCTTCACATTGTCGGCGGAGGTTCCAAAGATGTTCTTTTGAATCAAATGACAGCAGATCTTTGCGGTGTTCCCGTGATGACTGGTCCGGTTGAAGGCACCGTTATTGGCAATCTTCTTACACAGGCTCGTGCGGACGGTGAACTTTCTGGTCTCTCTGAATTACGAGAAGCTGTTCGTGCTTCCAGCGTGATCCGCACATTTGAACCGGAGAAATCCTCAAAATGGGAAGCGGGTATCGCTAAATTTGAAGAATTGAAGAAACTCCGCAAATAACTGGGTTTAACATAAGTTAAAAAGAGGAGCCTTATGACTCCTCTTTTTTTTGTTGAATCTACACTTTAGAGTTTCTATCTCGTTGACCTGTAAAATTTCTTAGTCTGTTTGAAATCCAGTTTGTAAACACCGTTAGTGGCATTAGAAATGGTATTCCAATTGAGCAGATCTTTACTTTCCTGAAGCTCTCCGGTAAAGAGAATGATCCATTCATTTTCAAGGGATCGTTTTATTTCAAGCTGTGGGATTTGTTTTTGCACGGTCAGCAACGCAATATCACTAGTGACCTTTCCGGCGTCATTACTAACCTCAACCGTATAACTGGTCCCATTATCATCCATATTCACGGAATTAATCGTGTAGGAAGTGTAAACAGCTCTGCTTATCTCCACTCCATTCTTGTACCATTGATAAGAAAGCGGATATCCTCCATCGGCCTTGACACTGAAGGTCACTGTATCCCCTTCTGTAACTGTTTGCGCCGCAGGTTGGACTAATATAACGGGTTTCTCAAAAACATATAATACGACTACTTCACTTGTGACACTGCCGGCGCTATTACTCACAGTAACTTTATAACTCCCGGCATCGGAAGGCCTCACCCGTGAAATCATATATGTAGGAGTGCCTTTCTCAATAACTGTCAACGGGATATCATCTTTATACCATAAATATTTCAAATCCGTTCCAGTAGCAGATACACTAAATATAAAACTGTCATCTTCATTGACCAAGTTGCCAACCGGTTGTGTTGTTATTTTGGGCATGATCGTCACTTTTAAAACCGCGATATCACTGGTAACGCTCTCCATATCATTTCTAACTATCACAGAGTAATTTCCTGCATCTGTAGGTCTCACCCGGTCAATACGATAAACTGCATTCGTTGCGTTTAAAATGGAGCTCCCGTTTTTATACCATTGATACATCAAATCTGTACCGGATGCAGTTACGCTAAAAAATACTGTTGCCTCTTCGTTGACCGTCTGGTTCGTTGGCTGTGTAATGATCTTAGGATATTCAACTACCGTTAAAACAGCAGGTAAACTCATCACGGTTCCCGATGTGTTGCTTACAGCGACAGTATAACGTCCTGCATCTTCCGGTTTCACAATATCAATAACAATATTGGTACCTGTTGCTCCTGGCAAAGCGATCCCATCCTTATACCATTGATAATTTAAGGTATCTGGTTCATTAATAGGAACAAGTGCGACCCGAAAGCCAGTTTGCGCATTATATGAGGAAGGTTCACCACAAGATCTAGCGGCTGAACGACAATCGCCTCCATACTCCTGCCAATCTCCCCCACGAAGTACCCGATAGGAACCAGACATACACAACGGATCCTCTATTCCTTCACTGTAGGTATCTGTCAGGACACCATACATATCATTAACGACACCTCGTGAACAAAAATCCAAACACCATTCCTGCACATTGCCATGCATATCATAAATCCCCCATGTGTTCGGTTCTTTCTGTCCTGCAGGATGAACTACATTGCTGCTATTATAGCGATACCAGCCCACTGTATTCATATAAGGACATTCCTTATACTCAGATGTTAGATCATATCCGCAGTTAAGTGAAGTCGTTGTCCCTGCCCGACAGGCGTATTCCCATTGAGCTTCTGTAGGCAAAGTATATTTATATGAACGAGGGATCCTTCCTTCAAATCGTTCCTGGATCGTAAACTTTTCACAGAAGTTAGTAGCGTCGCTCCATGAAACTCCATAAACAGGATAACTGTCTCCTATTCCATAAGTCGTTCCGTATTCTTTTTTGGCAGGATTGGTATCCATAATAGTCTTATACAACAACTGTGATACCTCTTTCTTTCCAATCAAAAAACCTTGATTTAAAACAACCTGATGTCGGGTTTCATCACTTTTTCTCCCTAACTCATCAATACTGCTGCCCATCCAAAAAGTTCCTGGCGGGCACCATGCCATTTCAATACTGGGCTCTAGTTCACCTTCTAAATTCTTTGCGGTCACCCTCAGTGTAACACTCTTATTTATAGACACACTCTGACTCTGCGGATGGGTAGATATAATTGGTTTTGCTAAAACAGTCAGCTCCGCAACGCTGCTTGTCACACTGCCGGCACTATTACCAATTGTCACAGTATAATTGCCTGAATCATTGATTCCGACATTTTCAATCATGTAGGTGGCATCTGTCGCGTCTTCAATGGCAATACCATCTTTTTTCCACTGATAAGACACTTGCTTTAATTTTATACTGAAATCTTCTTCCGCTTTAGGTTTGCTCACTGAAAGCACCTGTACCAGTGCAACTCTGAATCCATGCGTACAAGCTCCTTCTTCCTCTGGTTCTCCTCCATAATAACGATCAGCCGAACGGCATTCACCGGGATAACTATTCCATGCACCGCCACGCATAATATGATAATCTCCGCTTGTTGATAGAGGGTCTGAAATTCCATCCACGTATGTACTGGTAACAACCCCGGCAGAGTAATCACAACAATCACGGCACCATTCCGCTACATTCCCGTGCATATCATAGATCCACCAATTATTTATTCTTCTTTCTCCAACCGGATGAGACTGATTGTCACTGTTATCCAAATACCATCCTACCTTGTTCATGTTGGAACATCTTATTTCATTCGATAAGTTCTTTTCGCTATTGAATGCTCTGACTGTTCCTGCACGACAAGCATATTCCCATTGGGCTTCTGTCGGCAGCATATACTCGTATCCATCGGGAAGTCGGCCGGCATCTTTCTCTAAGGCTGTTAGCTTTGCGCAAAAATTGGTTGCATCCTTCCATCGCACTCCATAAACAGGATAATTCTCCCCGACACCATATTGATGACCAAACTTTTCCACTGAGGGATTTATCCCCATAATCGCTGCATATTGAGCCTGTGTTACTTCATATTTTCCAATCCAAAAACCTTTCGACAGAATCACCTGATGTTGTGTTTCATTAGCTCCTCTTCCCAATTCCTCTTCCGGACTTCCCATTTCAAAAATCCCCGGATCACACCAAATCATTTCCAACACAGGAGCATCTTCCGGATTCACAGCAATGACACTGAAAGTGGCATTGCCACCCAATTCCACCGTTTGGCCATTCGGTTGAGAGACAATTTGAGGAACAGAAGCCGCATATACTGTCGCGGCAGCGAATATGCCGCTTAAAAGCCCGATCATTCTTTTTACATTCATAAAGTTATCTCATTTCTGTTATTTATGGAGAAGAACTCTGCAAACGACTCATACCGTTATAGAAACAGCAAAGTCAATATAACACGAATCGCCCTTCTCAGGAAGAAAATTTAATTCTTCTTCACACCATTTTAATTCTTTTGTTCAATATCTTGCTTTGAATCTTCGGTTCATTTTGAAAGAAAAATCATCTTATCGAAAAAAATGGTATATGGTTGATGCGCTTAGGTTTCTCTTTCTCATTAAAAATAACTTCCACAACATCCACCCTCCACGGAATCGACCGATTCAATTTTCGCAGCTGTTTTAGATACTCTTTAATTACAGAATAAAGATGTTCTTGTTTCTCTCTGTCCACCGCACTAGCAGGTCGGATCATCAATGATTCACCTTCTCGCTCTGTGCGAGTTTTCACTTCCACAAAGACAAGCTGATCACCCAACTGCTCTTTAGCTCTGAAAATCAAATCTATTTCACCGTTCTTTCCTGTAAAATTGCGTGTCAAAAACTTCATTCCCTGCTTGCAGAGATAGTGTTTGGCATAAAATTCCCCTTTCATACCAATACGCATGATTGGAATTGCCCGGTTCCACTTCCAGCTGCAAATGATCCAATCCAAGGCCTTCCACATACACTAAAAGAGATTCAATTCGCCCTGCTCTTCCAAATGTACAAATGTCCGCCGATGGATAGGACATAGACCATATTTTTTCAAAGCCGCGCGATGATTCTCTGTTCCATATCCTTTATGCTGAGCAAACCCATACTCAGGCCATTGTTTATCATATTCCATCATAATATGATCCCTCTTCACTTTGGCCAAAATACTTGCTGCCGCTATGGAATAACTTTTAGCATCACCTTTAACTATGGCTGTATGAGGGTATGTGATAGCTTTAACATCACAACCATCCACCAGAACATGTTGAGGTACACATCCTTGACTTACCAATCCCTCTAACGCCAGGAGCATTCCCTGATGAGTCGCCCTGAGAATATTCAATTGGTCGATTTGTTCCGAACTAAGTATAACGACAGATTTAATAATCTCCGGACATGCTTGGATTTCATTATAAAGTCGTTCTCGCGCAGTCTCTGAAAGTTTTTTGGAATCATTTACATCATGCAAAGACTCCGGCATTCCATCTTCTATCCAAGCTCTAGGCAATACAACCGCAGCTACAGCTACTGGCCCCGCCAAAGGCCCACGTCCTGCTTCATCTACACCCGCAATGGGATACAACTTCTCATTTAGCAGAAGTTTCCGTTCATAAAACAAACGATCTTCTTTGATATTCCCCATCGCTCTATTCTATAGCGGAACGATAGTAATGATTTCCTATCGAAACAGGATTCACTTCATACGGTGAGAAAGCTCCAATTACAGGCACCCAGTTCTCCAAATCATCACTTTCATAAAGATTACCTGTAAAGTTCAGAATCAAACATCCATCTTCGACAATGTATTCCAAAATGGGTATCTGCGGTTCTGGAACAAGCACTTTCATCACAGCGGCATTACTTATTGCTGTTCCCTCAGAATTGGTAACCTGTAGAGTATAGCTTCCTGAATCGTCCACTGATACATTTATAAGTTTTAATTGAACATCCGTTTCACCTGGCAAAGCAACACCATCTTTATACCACTGATAACTTAACGGCAAAGTTCCCATCACTGTCGCAATTAGAGTTATCTTCCCCCCTTCCTTTACAACATGATCGGCTAACAGAGAAATTGTTGGTACTCCCATCTGCCAAATAACACCATAGAATTGAAATTCAGCCAACTGCACCATTGTTATACCAGGATCCTTTAAAGTTGGAAAAACAACCTTATAAGAAAGATAGGGTGAATCATTCTGAAAACTAATGATTCCACTTCCCGTAAAGCGATCTGATGGTAAACTGATCTCTCCTGTTGTAATCAGATTCCAGTTTTCCGCTATACCGGTATCGCCATCTTTACTTTTGATCGTTTCATTCGTGCCATAGATCGCGTAACTTGCAGGATCACGACCTTCCACATCATTCGCGGTTGTGATCTCAAAACCTCTCACAATACTCAAACCGACCTGCGGAGTCACAATAAAACCGGCATTAGCACCTCCAAAATTCAAATACTTGGTAGATGTGTTTCGATCCACTGCCAGTGTTGGGTTCTCATTATAAGGATAACCGCTGTTCTGCGGAGCAATCCCGAAAATATCATCACCCGGACGAAGGATCATTCCGTCCATCACTGTTACGAAAACTTCTTCGCTTTCAACAGTTCCTGCCATATTACTGACCACAACCCAATAAACATCGCTCTGATCATTCTTGTCAACTTCCAAAATAGTATAGTTAGGACGAGTCGCCCCTTCTATCATTATACCATTCTTGTACCATTGATAATTCATCGGATCGGATCCTGTAGCTCCTACCGTAAATGTGACACTGTCTTTTGGTAATACAGATTGACTTTGCGGCTGTATGTAAATAGAGGGTGGAATGGGAACAAAAATCTCAACTTTTAAAACAGCGGTACGGCTTACTACAGATCCAAATTCATTAGAAATCTGCACTGTATAATCACCAGCATCCGACAACTGGACATTCATAATAGAAAATTCCGCACTTGACTCACCCGGAAGCGCCATTCCATCTTTATACCACTGATACTCTAATGGCATTGAGCCTAAAGCTTCCACACAGAAAAGAACATTTTTCCCCTCTGTAATCCATTGGCTTAAAGGTTGTGTTTTAATGATTGGAGCAATTCCTATCCCCCCATCCTCAGTTCCCGGACTGCCGTAAAGATTCTGACTGGGTTTCCAATTTTGAGCCGTACTCCAAAGAGGTTCCTCCGCCCCGGTATCTACCACAACAAGTGAATAACCATTCTGATCTGTTTCAGGATACCATTTATTTGAATAAGCATACGTTAGAATATTCTCTCCACTCGGTGATTCTATAGAGATCGTCTCTCCTTTGCGAGCTAAGTTCCCGGAATATCCGGTTAACAGATTCATTCCGTTAGTATCATAACGGCTTGAAAACGCTTCCAGATTTTTTACCAAAACAACGCGCTCCTGGGGATAAAGCAATAATTTAGGGAAGGTATATTCAATACCGGATGTAATTTGTATCCCTTCCAAATCCAAAATACCTTTGCCGGTATTAACAAATTCTATCCAGGCAAAATCATCACGCTTCCACCCCATAGCAGCCGCTTCTTCTGAAATCGATGCAGCATACATCATTTCGGAAACACGCAAATCCGAAGGGGCAGCCCAAACGGTAAGGTCAACTTCCGCAATGGCACTCCATTCCGTTCCATTCCAGCAGCGAGCTTTCAACATGGTTCCGGGAGCCACCGTAATTTCACCACTCATGATATCACTGTTCTCTGTGGCTGTAGTCGTAAGTTCCAAATCGAAATAGAGATCATCATTATTCTCACTGGATTGATGCACTTCTACAGCAATAAGATTCTCCCCATCAATGATATATTTAGAATCAATCTCGTAAACATGATAAAGATTCTCTTCTGCCCCGTTTACATCCGATGATGCGTAAGTAGAATAATTATAACCTGTTTTCATGTTCTGAAGTAAGACCCGTGTACCATTGATATAGACCACAGCACCGTCATCCACATTCAACTCCATAGAAAGACCTGCTATTCTTTTTGCCTGATTCACATAAAATTTCTTGGCAAAATAAGCCGTTATCAGCGGAGAACCATCTGTCTGAGAAGATCGATTCAAAACTGTTTTGACCGGTCTTAAGCCAAACCCAAAGCGGGCATTGCCTTTTTTCCAGGAATCGAATGAATAATTATTCTGGAACCATGAAACATTTCCAACTCTGGCTGGGGCAAAACCGCTATCGAAATACATCCATTCAGAACCTCTTTCTATGAGTGTCATGGGAGGCAACGGCTGATTTTCCAATTTGACCGCAAATGGATTGATATCTCCCCCAACTAAACGCGGATCCGTTCCATCCGTTGTGTAATATACGTTATCCGATCCGGACAGTAACAGAGTAATCTCAGAATCCGATTCCGATTTTTTCTCAAAAACCGGAGCATCTATCGTCGGAAACCATCCACGACTTTTGAAGTTTTTCATCAAATACCCGGCACTTAAAGCAATGAAATTGTCTTTTACATAATTACATTCTGTAATCCAATCATTACGAGTATAGCCATGTCCCCATCGCGCAGACTCCACGATCATTGCCTGGTCAATCTCCGCCTGTCGGAAATTCCAACGAGCCAAACTATTGCTGAGCGATAAAGCTCCGTCTGGATTTAACATCTGTTTTTGGACCATATCAATCCAATGTATTTTATACTCAGGATGGTCCATCAATCGCTGATGAAGACGCATGGGATTGAAATTGGCCAGTGTATTCAGTTGCCAGCCATGAGCCGTAAGATCTGTGGTCACCGGATACCCTCTGTTAGCAGCCATCGAATGTTCTCCATCATGTTTGAACCACTTGAACCCCGAAGGTTCAACTCGGTTATATAATCCGTAAAGATTATTTGCATGACTATTGACTGCTACCGGACAATCCGGATCACGAGTAAAATAGGTAATCAGCATATAAGCCATCAAATCATCCTCATCTAAATAAACTGGCGAACCTGGTATCTTATTACCCTCAGCATCTATTCCCTTGATCCAGTAGTAATTAGTAGCATATATCCCACTAAATCCCTGTTTTACAGCAATATTATATAAATCCGTAAAGGCATTCATATTGCCATCAGACGCTTCTGTACGGTATCCATTATGGGATGTTTTGATACAATCCCAGTCATCAGCGGAACCACCGAAATACGTCTTTGCGTAATCAGAATCACATCTCTCTTCCGTTTGATATAATCCCCAATATTGCCCATTGATATATAAATGATAATAACGGCTTCGGCTATAAGGTGTGCCAAAATCCCTTTGAGAATCACGCGAAAATGTCTCACGAATAAATGTATTATACGGTGAATGTTCAAATGACCAAGAGAAGTTTTGTGAGGTTCTCAAATCTACCTTATCAAACTCATCAGCACCCTCATCCCCAAACAGAGGGAATTTCAATTTTCCACCATAACTATCTCTGAAAAAGAAACGTAATGAATGCTTTGGATTACTACTGCTGCGGCTGTACGCTCCTCTGATCCTTAAACCGCCCTCAATTTGGAATTCTCCGCCTCCTGTAGGATCGATCAATTCGATAGATACAGGTCTTTCCCATGATTCTCCGTCATTTCCCGGATTAACATAGATACCCGTTTTGGAATCAAAGAGATTCTTTAAATCAGTAACAATGGAAAATGTCGCGATATTTGTCATCCCCTGACGGATACCTACTGCATTTCTCCTCACGATACGGGAATTCATGCCATATTCCATTTTATGATTATTCACAGCATAAGAAGCAGGCCATCCTGTGGGGGGGGAATCAGATTGTGTAAGAACTTCTTCCATAAACAACCAGGTACGGGTTGCAACAGGAGAATCAATAGCCCCATCCTTAACAGCGATTGCCCGCATATAAGTAATTTTGCTGATTTTTATTGGGCCTGTGTAAAGCGTCGAGGATGAAGTCGGGATCGTTCCATCCGTTGTGTAGTATATGCTGGCTCCTTCTGTCTCTGTTGAAAGTTCTAATGTAAAAGAATTGTTTTTATACCCCGCAGGTTCACTGAATGTTACCGGGGACACTGGAGCTTGATACCCTTGTTCGTTCTTTTTGCCGGGGGTTGGAGTTAGATAGTACACGCCGTGTCCAAAAGAAATATTTGCATATTGCCGTGGATAAGATGGACTAAATTCAAAAATAACAGTCTCTCCATCCGGCTCAATTAAGCCTAAATATTCTCCGTCTTTATTCAAACTAAAGTTCGCGTGGTATTCTCTCACAGGTTGCTCTGCAGCCCAACTGTCACAATAAACCAAAAGATAATCCCCTGCTTTAATGATTGTATTCTCCGGAAATCTCCATTTAGTTAGATCATCCTCTGAATCTGTCAGATAACACCCTCCCAGATCAACATCTGTAACACCTTGATTATAAAGCTCCACCCAATCAGAATACTTGCCTTGACGAGTTCTATTGACAGAGCTATTAATTGCCAAAACTTCATTGATAATAACACTCTGAAGTCCATCTTTCACATCTACTTCATAGGTCCATACAGTCTGTGGAACTATGAACTTGTTTTGATGAGAAGATAAATCAGTAATATTGGCCGAAGGATTCCATTTCATTCGTATGGAACCTGGTGAGGTTCTGGGGGCATATTCAAAAAGGTATTTGGTCTCTGAAAGTGGCTGAAAATTCACAGCCGCCTTCAATTCACAAAGAAGAGATGAAGCCTTTACCCCTTGAACCGGTTCACTAAAATTAATTATGACAGTTGGCGGATTAGAAATAGTCTCCCCTTCAACAGGAATCATACTGACAACAGTCGGTGCTGTTGTATCATTTGCCTGATCTGCGGACAGCTCAACATTTACAGAAAAACCTGAACTTTCTCCAGGAGAAACATCAAAGGAATGTGCAGCATTAGCGGCGGATGCCGCCGCCAATACTAACGCTGCACACACGGAAAATAATATTTTCCTAATCATAATCAACATTATTTAGTAATTGGAAGACCGGTAGTATTTTTGTCTCTTTCCAGTCGTAGGCTCCACTTTATACACTTCATGAGCATCAGGAACAAGGATCCAGTTTTCCAAATCCTCACTTTCATAAAGAACTCCTGTGAAGTTCAAAATCAACACCCCGTTTTCCCAGAAGAATGTCAATGTCGGCTCAGTAATAACAGGAGCCATCACCTCTAATTCCACAGTCTTTTCAACGATTTCATAATTCGTAGAATCACTGGGAATGAACGTTGCCTTCAATATTTGAACGCCTTCAGCAAGAACTGTCCCCGCTGCGGGATCATAAACAAAGCTACCGGCAACATTTGCTGTAGCATTCAACTGAACTTCACTCAATACTGTACCGGCAACGACAGGCTCCGGCGTATTCCAAACAATCACAGGAACAACTTTAGTTACTGTCAATGTTCCGGCGACAAATTCATACACATTTTCCTTTGGCAATGAACCTCTAGCCACTGAGATCGGATATGTCCCGGCAGGACTGCCCAACAAAGCGGTTGTACTCAATTTTGCCTTTCCATCAATAGAAGCGGTAACACCATTGCCCTCACTATCTAAAATCCGATAAGAGAAAGCAGGATTAGCTGTTCCATACATACGAGATGCATCATCTGCAATAACCTTATATGTTTTAACAAGACTTTCCACCTTCAATTCGGCAGATTCACTTGTTACACTGCCAGCACCGTTACTTACCCTGACACTGTAAGCACCAGCATCCGATAACTGAGCGGATTGAATGGTATAAGTTGAGTCAACAGCACCATTGATAGCAGATCCATCTTTATACCACTGATAGTTGAAAGGCTCTGTTCCACTCACAGTTACACCGAATGTAACAGAATCGCCTTCTTTTACACTTTGCCCCATCGGCTGAACAGAAATTTCCGGAGCTGTTATTTTTTGAGAATAATCTACATAATCCAGCTCTGAAGCCAAAAGCACACCTTTATGCAAACGGATCCGATCTACATAACCGCTATAACAATACCATCCGCTGGTTTCACTGCCAATACAGCCTGAAATCTTATCAGTATTCGCTCGGAAATTTACTCCGCCATTATAAGGATGTTCTTTCTTCAACTCACCGTCCACATAGACATAAATGATTCCTTCTGTATGGCTATATGCACAAGCAATATGATGCCATTTACCATCTTCCGGAATAGGTACCTGGGTATCTATATCCAAAATGGCTAATGTAGTTATATAAACTGTCATGTCTGCACTTATTGCAAAGGCAATACGAGGAGCTTTGCCACTAGGTGATCCCTGTGATTGGAAAAACACCTGCTTATTGGAACTTCTTTGCACACCTTTGATCCAAGCTTCTATTGAGAAACTAGGATCAGACTGATCTCCAAAATCCAAATCTGTTGTATCAAAAACAATTTGTTGAGTTGTTTTTTCACCCCTGGAAGGATTATTCAAATAGATTGAATAATCAGATTCAGACCCAGACCACAGTTCATCACGAGACGGAGTAGATGTTGACCAGTTAACAACATTATTTGTCGGTATTTCCTCTCCAGCCGCATTGTAAAGCGACACAGATACCGTTCCGCTGCTCGCAAAAGGAAGAACAGACTCATTGAATTCATAAGCCAACACAGCAGCATTCATTTCATTCCGTGGATGAGACGCGTCAGCATCCAAATCCTCAACCTTTAATATCCCTTTGTGAAGACGGATTCTATCCAGTTTCCCATTAAAGAGACAATATCCTCCACTATTCGCAGCACCGACAAATAGGTTATTATCAACATAATTTTTAGGATATGATGGCGTAGGCACAGTCTCAATAAAAGCTCCATTCTTATAGAAATCAAAGCCAACTCCCGGAGTCCATGTGCAAGCCAGATGCGTCCATGTACCCACCTCAAGCTTAATGGATGAATCTACATCTTTAATTCCCAGGAATGTAGCTTCAAAAAATCCATTGTAATTTAAACCGAACTTAAGCGTATTCCCCAAACGGAAGAAATCACGCGGTTCATTTGCTTCTTTTTCCATACATACCCAGCCTTCCCAGGTAAAAGCAGATTCCAAGCCCAGTGGCTCATTCTCAAACCAACCGCTCAGCCAATTGCCGCTTTGTATCGCAACAGAATGATCTCCATTTATACCTGATGGAGAATCACTGGAAATCATCCCCTCTTTTGCTTCTCCCGCATCACCCAAATCAGCAATGATGCCATTGACTGTATCGGTGGATGTTTTTCCGGAACCTTCATTAAACTGGAAATCCAGAATGAGTTGAGAACCTCCTGCGTTCACTACTTTCAACTCTGCCGATTTACTTGTCACGCTGCCTTTTGCATTAGTAACAGTTACGGAATAACTTGCCGCATCAGAAATCGCGACATTGTTAATAGTGTAAGTAGAAGATGTAGCGCCCTTGATATTCACACCATTTTTCTTCCATTGATAAGAAAGAACTTCACTTCCAGTTGCAGTAACGGAAAAACTAGCTGAATCACCCTGTCGAACTGTTTGTCCTACCGGCTGTGTGACGATTTCCGGTGCAATGAGAGATGAGTCGATCTTGACAAGTTTTGTGATCGACTTAGATATTCCATCTTCCGCATAAGAAGCCGTGATGGATACCGAACCTTCAGCCAAAGCTGTCAGTAAACCGTTTTGATCGATTGTCGCGTACTTCTATGGTTCAGCACTCCATTGCGGATTCACCAACTTAGAGGAACCATCGTTATATGTGGCTGTACAGGTATAGGTTGCTGTTTTCCCTTCCACCACAACGGAATCACCACCGATGCTAATATCCTGAAGTTGCAGGATAAAGTTCACCGTCAAATTCAAAGCTTCACTCTCTACAGTGCCCGCCCGGTTGGCAACACTCACAGTATAAACACCCTGATGTGCAACAGTCACATTAGCGATCTCATAACTGCTTCCGGTTGCGCCGCCAATCGCGACACCATCCTTATACCACTGATATCTTAAAGGATTAGATCCAGTAGCAGTCACATTCAAAACCAAACGTTCGCCGGCCTCAACTGTTAAAGCGCCATTTTCACCCGGTGTGATTCTTCCAATTGTAGGAGCTTCAACGACCCCACCATCATCTGTTCCTGGACTTCCTCCTAATAAGGAGCTGACTTTCCAATTTTCTGGAGTGCTCCACAACTGATTCTCCGCATCCACATCCTGAACAACAAGTGAATAGCCGCCACGATCCGTGTCCGGATACCACTTATTGGAATAGGTATAACTCAACACCTCTTTCCCGCTGGGAGACTTCAATGTAATCAATTCCCCCTTACGGGCTAAATTCCCGGAATATCCACTCAACAGGATGATCCCATTCGTATCATAAACACTGGAAAAAGCCGTCAAGTTTTTGGCCAAAACCACATACTCACCGGATTCCAGTCTCAACTGCGGGAAGGTATAATCAATGCCGGTCGAGAAAGAATAACCTTCCAGATTTAGTACTCCATTTCCTGTATTCTGAAGCTCTATCCAAGCAAAGTCATCGCGAGATAATCCCTGTTCAGCAGCGCCATCCGGCAATTGAGCTGAATACATCATCTCTGTCACTTTCAAATCTTCTTCATCAGAATATTGGGTGAAGTCCGCGATCGCAATAGCACTCCAATCCCCATTTGAATCCAATGAACGAGCCTTGATGATTGTTCCCGGTGAAACAACCACAATACCTTCTGAAGCTCCACCGACAGCCCCACCAGCCGCACGCAGCTGCAAGTCAAAATAAAGGTCATCACTAGTAGCACTGCACTGATGGATCTCAATAGCGAGAGTATTTTCACCATTCACCAGATACTTGCTGTCGATCTGCCATGAGATATACTCATCTTCAGTAGAACCAGAAATATCCGTGCTTGCCAATGTATCCGCAGTCAAATAACCGGACGGCATATTATAATCAAATGCCCTATAGCCGTTGATATATACGATTGCGCCATCATCACAGTTCAAATCAAGAATCAATTCAGGAATGGTCATTGCAGAAAGCACCTTGAATTTCTTCACAAAATAAGTCGTAATCACTTGATCTGTTCCATTAGCTTTGTAGCGGGCAACTTCTGTATTGACACCCTTGATACCAAAACCAAATCGGCCATTTCCTTGTTTCCAGCCCTGATGTGTATGGGCCGGTTGATACCAATATACAGTACCTTCTCTGGGCGGAGTAGTTCCTGCATCATAATATTCCCATGCACTCTCCTTATCTATCAGAATCTGTTCTTCTGAAGTCATTGGTTCCAGCTGCTGAGCGGATTTACTGACTGTGCCTCCTGCCAAACGAGGATCGCTTCCGTCTGTTGTGTAATAAACAGTTCCACCCCCAACTACATAGATTTGTGTATTAGGAGAAATCTCTTCACTTTCTTTTGAGAATGTAGGCATCTCAACTTTAGGATACCAGCCTCTGTTCTTCAAATGTGTCAGCAAATAACCAGTACGAGGAATGATGAAGTTGTTTTTTACCCAATTGCATTCTTCCAGCCATATATCATGATTCATCTTTCCATAGGTTCTATCCACATCCCATGTCCAGCGTGCGGATTCCGCGTACATCGCTTTATCCACTTCTTCCTGACGCTGATTCCAACGGAAAAGATTACTGCGTGTACTCATCGCACCATTAGGGGCCAAATAGGTCTGCTGGAATAGATCTACAAAACGCATCTTATAGTCTGGATGATCCATCAATTTTTGATGCAGACGGATTGGCGTAAAAGTTGACAAACTGTTCAAATCCCATCCACGTGATGTAATATCATAAGACGCTCCATACTCACGTTTTGCCCCCATCGAATGTTCCGCATCATGACGATACCAACTAAATCCGCTGGGATTTACTCGGTTATATAGACCGTATAAATTATTAGGAGCACTACCTCCCAAATTAATAGGAGAATCAACATCTGCTGTATAAAAGTTATTGAGTACAAACTGGATCAAATTATCTTCATCTAAATACTGTGGTAAATCAGGATTTGGCGTTCCATCCGGATTTTGTCCTTTGATACGCGTATAATTTGTCGCATATCTCCCTGCGAAACCTTGATTTACTGAAATTTGATACAATTTTGTAAATGCGTCCGCATTTCCATCAGCCGCATCCGCGCCGGATTTTATACAATCCCAGTCGCTGTTATCCCCACCCAAATATGTTTCAGCATAATCAGCTTCACTGCGTTCCTGGGTTTGATAAAGTCCCCAGTACTGGCCATTAATAAACAAGTGATAATAACGGCTGCGTGTATAAGGCATTCCGCAATCGCGCTGAGAATCACGAGGAAATGTCTCGCGAATAAAAGTATTATACGAGGGTGGATTGCCTGCCAGATATGACCAAGCATAATTTTGCGAAGTACGCAGATCCACCTTATCAAATTCATTGGCTCCTTCATCCCCAAACAACGGGAACTTCAGTTTCCCACCATATTCAGAGCGGAAAAAGAACCGGAAAGAATGCTTTGGATTAGCAGAAGAGCGACTGAACCCGCCGCGAATACGAATACCAGCCTCGATTTGGAATTCGTCTCCGCCATTGGGATCGATCAATTCCAGCGATGCTGGACGTTCCCATGCGATCCCATCACCACTCGGATTCACATAAATCCCAGTACTGGAGTCGAATAAATTCTTCAAATCTGTAACCATGGAAATCGTTCCTATGCTCAGCATACCTTCGCGCACACCTTCTCCGTAGGCTTTGCTATTCACGACACTCTGATCCATGCCATACACCATTCGATGTGAATTTACTGCATAAGAGGCTGGCCATCCAGCAGGTGTGGTGGAGGGTTGAGTCAACACCTCATCCAAAAACAACCATGTGCGAGTTGTGACTGGAGAAGCAATATGTCCATCCTTCAACGCAATAGCACGAATATAGGTGATCTTGCTTATAGAAAGCGGCTTCGTATAACGAGTAGAAGATTTAGTGGGAACCGTCCCATCCGTAGTATAATAGATAGATGCGCCTTCTGTTGTCGTCTCCATTGTTAATTCAAAAGGAGCGGGACGATAACCGCGTGGCTCACTGAAAGTCACTTCTCCCACAGGTTCCTGATATCCAGCTCCATTAGCTTTGCCGGGTGTCGGTTCCGGATAATACATGCCCTGTCCATAAGAAATATCACTATACTGCTGAGGATAGGCTGGACTTATCTCGTAAGCTATACTTTCATCATTCTTGACTAATGCCAGGTATTCCCCATCCTTACTCAAACTGAAATCCGCAAAATACTCACCGTTTACTAATGGATCTTTCGCGTTACTGTCGCAAAACACGATCAAATATCCACCTGCTGGAATAAAGGTTCC
>JAEEGK010010226.1_pt1 | contig 21678 bp, 18 predicted proteins | sample 8958771 | NCBI WGS metagenome assembly JAEEGK01 (sample SAMN16246547, study PRJNA631951) | gut metagenome | biome: gut microbiome; feature: rumen; material: SC-attached | host: Bos | place: Iran: Karaj | collected 2018-10 | reverse complement strand
TCGCCGAACATGCACTGCCGGTCGTTACCGATCCGAAGGCTATTCCTGATGCCAAGCGCGATTTGAAGGACGTGCTTGACCAGGTTCAGTTCGAGGAGGATCCGTACAAGGCTGCCGAAGGCGCTCACGCTGTGGTGGTCTGCACGGAATGGAAGTGCTTTGCAGAACTCGATTGGAGCCGCATTTACAAGGGCATGGCCAAGCCTGCCTTCGTGTTCGACGGCCGCAATATCCTGGATGCCGAAGCTCTTCGTAAGATCGGTTTCGAAGTGTCCAGTATTGGTAAGGGGAAAGCGGAGTAAGATAAGTATGGGGTTCGATTCAAAAACAGGACGTCCTGTGCCGCTATCTAGGGCGCAGGTGCCTATTTTGAAAATCTTTAAGGAAATAAAGCCGGTTCTTGAGGCTAATTCGGTGCCGTACTATTTGCTGGGCGGGACCTTGCTTGGCGCTGTCCGTCATAAGGGCTTTATTCCTTGGGATGACGATATCGATATCGGTATCGTCCGAGAAGATTACGAACGTTTTTTGAGACTTGTTCCGAAGATTCTTCCGAAACATCTGGAATTGCGCTCTTATCGCGACAAGTCCGACCACCATTATTATTTCTCGAGAATTGTGGATACCCGCTACGAGATGAACCGTAACGGAAGCCTGGTCTCGAGAAAGGAAAACCTCTGGGTCGACATTTTCCCGCTGGATGGCATGCCTAACAATTGGTTTGTGCGCAAGATCCACATGCTGAAACTCCTGTGGCTTCGCCTGCGTTACCATGTCGCCTGCTTTGACAAGGTCAACCTGAACCGCCCGAATAGGCCTCTGTCCGAACGAATCGTGATTGCGCTTGTCAAGGATTTGGGCGTTAGCGGCCATAAGAACTACAAGAAGTGGTTAATCAAGTTGGATTTAGTGCTTCGCCGTTACAAGGTGCAGGATTCGAACTGGATCGTGAACTTTATGGGGCAGTACAAGTTCAAGGAAATGTTCCCGAAGTCCTACTACGGCAAGGGCAAGCTTTATCAGTTCGAAGACATGCAACTGATGGGCCCCGAAGATGCCGACAAGGTTCTTACGCAAATGTACGGTGACTACATGAAGGAACCGGAAGACTGCGACAAGAACGTGCATGACGCTCAACTTGTTGAGCAACAGGCGTATTGATGGACGAGTCCCTGCGCGCATTGCAACTGAAGGAACTTGACTTGCTGAAATATTTCCAGCAAGTTTGCAAAGAAAACAATATCGAATACTTTGCCTTGGGCGGTACGTTGCTTGGTGCAATCCGCCACAAGGGATTTATCCCGTGGGATGACGACATCGACGTCGGCATTCCGCGTCCGGATTACGAACGCCTTTGCAAGATTCTGGAAGGCCTGCCGGAATCGAGCAATATCAAGTTCCGCTCGTACAAGAATTCCGAAGATTGCATCCGTTACTTTGGTCATATTGAAGACACGACTTTCAAGGTCGTGCGCCATGACAAGCTGAAGGCGGAAGAGACTTTCGCCTGGATTGACTTGTTCCCGCTGGATGCCATGCCGAACAACGGTTTGTTGCGTAAGCTGAAAGTTTATCAGGTCCTGCTGTTGCGAGCCATGTATCGTTTTTCTTGCTTTGACCGCTTGGTCGACGTGAACAAGAAAGGGCGCCCGCTGCACGAACGAATTTTAGTGTGGATTGGTCTGCATACGCCGATCCAGAAATTGTTTGATACCAAGAAATGCCTTGCCCGCATGGAACGCGCGCTGACCTCTACGCCGTACGAAAAGTCGGACTACCTGGTGAACGCCATGGGCGCCTACAAGTTCCGCGAGATGTTCCATAAAAAATATTATGGCAAGGGCAAGATGTATCCGTTTGAAGATACCGAAATTTGTGGCCCCGTAGATTATGACTTTGTCTGTACGCAGCTTTACGGCGACTACATGACGCCGCCTAAGGCTGATGACCGCAATCATCATGCTTTGCAGACGGTAAACGATGACGCCTAAAGTCAGCATAGTCATTCCGGTTTATAATTCCGCGAAGTACTTGCGCGAATGCTTGGATAGCGTTGTCGCGCAAACGTTTTCGGATTGGGAAGTGGTAGCTGTCGATGACGGAAGCCCGGACGAATCGCCGGCGATTCTCGATGAGTATGCCGCCCGCGACGAGCGCTTTAAGGTAATCCACAAGGTAAACGGTGGCGTCTCTGCAGCCCGAAACGACGGACTGGATGCCGCCTGCGGCGAATACGTGCTGTTTGTGGATTCTGACGACTGGCTGAGTGCAGACGCACTGCAAGTGCTGTTCAAGGCGACTTCGAACGGCGCGGTGGACGTCGCCATTGCCGACCACTGGATTTGGAAAGAAAACGGTTCCGAAAGCGTACATCGCTTTTTTGCAAAGGAATTCTCGACAGATTCTGCGAACCTGATTCGGGATGTGCAACGCATGGTCCTGTACAAAGGCTATTCGCCGTTCCCTTCGCCAAGTTGCAGCTACATGTTTTCGGCGCTGTGGTCTAAACTGATTCGCCGTACGCTGCTTATGGATAACGGAATCCGTTTTTCGGGTGCGTTAAAGCTGTACGAAGACGGCTTGGTGGCCTTGCAGGTTTTTGAGCATGCCAAAACGGTTGCCTATAAGCAGGTGCCCGTTTATCATTACCGCATTTTGAACGATTCGCTTTGCCATGTCAACGAACAGCGGTTGGTAACAGATTGCGCCAATATCGTCCGCGAAATCGAGACCTTTATTCAGGCGAACGGAAACGATGCTACTTTGCGAGATGCCTTTATGGCCCGCGTCCTTTTCTTGACGAAGAAAATGGCCTTGCGCAGTTTCTTCTGCAAGGGAGCCCAGGGCTCGTTCCTTGGCCGGTACAAGGCTTTCAAGGGAATCTTTGCGGCGGAGCCGTATTGCACGGCGGTAAAGAATGCCGCCAAGTTGAAACTCTGCGGTAACGAAAGGACCTATGGTAAATTGGTGGGTCGCGGCCTGTTTTTTGCGACCGCTTTAATGTACGAATTGCGAACTAGGATTCGTCGCTAAGTTTTTCGCTAAGTTCTTTTTCACCCTGTATTTTTTTCGCCAGATTCGTTTTCTTCGTCTTCGTCGCTGACTTCGGTGTCGTTGTCGTAGGCGATTTGCTTGTATTGGGCAATATAGCCCAATTGCAGGCCCGTAAACAGGAACAGGAACGAGGAACTGTTTCCGATGGTGCCCGAGAGCGTCAGGAACAGGATTCCGCTTGCCATGAGGGCGAACCCGCCACTAATTCTATGTAGCTTTTCCCTATAACGGAACAGCAGGATCAGCATCCATAGCAGAAGAAGGTAGTAGGAGAATAATCCTAGGAATCCTCTGTCGATGAGCAACGAGAATACGATGGATTCCAGACCGCCCAAGTCGTAGCCGCTGCTGTCGGAGGCTCTGGTGTCTTCGGCAAAGATGACGTGAGAGGTGTATTTGTTTCCGTTGCCCAGAATCGGGGAGTTGTAGATGGCGGCGACGGAGAAAAGAAGCTGCCTTTCTCTGAAGTCGAGAGAAGATCCGCCATGTTCCGTATTGGTCTGGAAATTCTGCAGGAATATGGCGAGGATCGCGGACGAGGCAAAAAGGACAAAGCCCGCAACGAGAATCTTCATGAAGGGCTTGAGCTTGAAATAGATATAGAGGGCGACGCCAAGAGCGACGCACAGCATAGCCGTTCTTGAACCGCAAAGGAACAGGTTCAAGGCGAGCAGGGCGAGTACAAGGACAATCTTTTTGTGTTCTGCGCCTTCTTTCTTGAAATAGGGCGCGTAGAACAGGAAGAGGCTCATGAGTAGCGTGCCGAAGGCTGTGGGGTGCTTTGTGGTAAAGCAAGATCTGAATCGCCAATGCTCGATAAAACTGACCGTGGAATTCAGGTCGCGGCTTCCTTCGTAGTAGGGGAATGCGGAGTTGACGATTTTATAGGGGTAATTGTCGCCCAGGAGAATTTCGGCGATTCCGAAAAGGCAGATGACAATCACAAAGGGAATCAGCTTTTGGGCAATCACGTAAACGTTTTCTTTGCGGCCGCAAATGATGGCGGCGTAAATGTAACCGAATCCGTCAATGACATCGCGTATGCCGTAATACATGTCCTTGGAGGCGATGCCGGAATTGTAGATGGCCGTAAATATGTAACTGAGGGCACTGATGCTGATAGGAATGAGTAGCAGGTTGCCAAAAACACTTTTGTTGAAATTTTCCCTGTCCTTGAAAAATTCAATGAAGAAGAAAGCATATAAGAAAATATGCTGCGGAGAGATGGACGGGTTTTTAATAAAGAGAGCTGTTGTCGGGAACAAGACCGTTCCCATGACCAACGTCAAGAATCTGCCTTGGGTGTCCGTTAAGAACATGTAGGCCAGGAGCCCAAAGAAGAATAACAGGACAACGATGCTCATTTTTCAAATATACTAATTCTTGCCACCCAGTTCAATTCGGATGGCGACGGGGGAATGGTCGGAAGGGTAACGAAACTTTTCGCCATCGCGATAGGTTTCGTTCAGAATCTCGTAGCGGTACACTTTGATGAACGGAGATACGAAAATATGGTCGAATGTCCAGTTGCTTGACCGTCCCGGGTCAAAGTAGTTGTAGCTGCCGTTCGGGGCGCTTGCGGAATCGGCGGCGTTCCTGGAATCCTTCATGACGTGTGTGTCCAGATTCTGGTAGGACTTGGAATCTGCCGTAAAATTCAAGTCGCCGGCAAAGATGAACGGGGTATTCCCGGCCATGGAGAAAATTTTCCGGTTCATGAGCTTGGCGCTTTCGGCTTGGGCGTCTTTGCCGTGGTAGTCAAAATGCACGTTGAAAATGAATAGGGAATCTTGCTTGGACTTGAGCTTTGCCCAAGTGCAGTAGCGGGCGTGCTTGGAATCCCAGCTCTTGCTTTTCTTTTCGGGCGTTTTTGACAAGTAGAATCGCCCGAAATCGACGACAGTGAACATTCCCTTGCGTACGACGATGGGATTGAATTCCATGGTGTCCGAAAGAATGATCTCGTATCCGGGTAAAAGTTCCATCAACTGCTTGAGGCGATAGGGACTGCCCTCCTGAAGGCCTACGATGTCGAATTGGTGCGATTGGATGACGTTTGCAATCGGTCCTTTGCGCTTTTCCCAGTCGTCGCCTTTTTCGATGTCTTTGGGGTCTTCCCAGCGGATGTTCCATGTCGCGTAGCGCAATTCCTCTCCGTAAGAAAGGGAATGAATGCACGGCAAGAAGACAAGAAGAATGGCGAGGAATCTTGTCATTTGTGGATAAACAACCCGCAGACTTTGTCGATGACGCGGTAGACCGGTTTCAGGCGTTTGTACATGAATACAATCGCCCTGTAGAAAGCGGTTCTCTGGACTTTTACAGAGATCAGGTCTGCGTTTACGTCTTGCACGGAACTGAATGCGATTTTGGGGTTGGCCAAGATGGCGTCCAGTTTTTCGTGAGTCTTGTCGAGAACGGTCCTCTGGACGTCTTTATTGGCGAGGTCAAAGCAGGTGAGGCCAAAGCTAGCATAGTAATGCATGATCTTTGCGCTGTAAAGGTACTTGAGGAACGACGACCTGCGCGTTGCCTGGCAATTCCAGGTTCCGTCCATTTCTTTGACGATGCCGCCCAGGCGAACGTTGACTTCGTTGAGTGCGGTCTGGTCGTAAACGACGGCGTATTTTTCAAGAGTCTCTTTCCAGAGATCGTGCCATTCGTCAAAGAACTTTTGGGCCTCGGGCGATTTTTTGACCCAGATGACTCCGCTGTTGAAATGCAAGTCCTGGTATCCGGCGCTCCAGTGCAAAGGCTTGGAACGTTTTTCGTAGAAATTCTGGTAGCTGCCTTCAGAAATTTTCTGGTGGCGGTCAAGCACCATTCCGATGGCCATGTCTTCGCTAAAGTCAGGCTTCAGCTCTGCGCATACAAGCGTGTCCCCGTCGATAAAGAGAAAGTCCTCGTCGATGTAGTGGTACATCGTGGTCTTTAAAAAGCGGGAGCGGTCACGGTTGTTGTAGCTTTCCGGAACCTGGATTTCGCGAATCTGTACGTCGAGTGATTCGTGGAACGTTCTTTTGCCCTTGAATGTGGCTGCGGTTCCTTGGTCGACGATAATCACGACCTTGGCGCCATTGTTGTGCGCAAGCAGGCTAGACGCGCTTATCATGGTTTGTTCATAATAAGTGTCTTTTTCATTGCTGACGAGAACGTAGACGAACGTCATGGGAAACCTCTTATAAGCCCCTGTTAAAGAATTGTTCGCATTTTTCAATTGCGGAGTCGTTGTAGCTGTTGTGTACATTCGAAATGTACAGCGATGTCTTTGCTAGGGCTTTATTCTTGATATAGATGGGATGCGTCTGCTTATTTGGAACCCAAACGACAGGGATATTGAGGCTGTTCTCGACGAATTTTAACCAGATGTCGTCAACAGACCATGCATTGTCCTTTATATTCTGCGGATTGAAAAATTCTGAATCCATATCGAAAATATGGGGCGGATAGAGAACTCCTCCGACACCCGTAGCTATGAGTTGCTTAGAAGGCCCGGGGTCATTTTTGCAGTCGTAGTCCCAGGAATTGTAACCGACAGCCTTATGGTTGATGTCGTACAGAATCTTGTGGACGCGTCTTGCCGACACGCAGTTTGGATGCTTCAGGAAACTTGCGTAAAGAGAAGCGAGCGTATCCGGCATGTAGATTACGTCGTCGTCTACGGTCACGATGCATGCGTCGCGGAATTCCTTCATGGCGTGAATGTATTTCTTGTGAGGCTTTAGGGGTTCACCTCCGCAACGGATTTCTAGGCCCTTCTTCTGCAATTTGAGAATTTCTTGGGGAATGTTATCCAAGGAAACGTCTTTGTCTAGCCAAAGAATGACTTTGGTGGGCTTTAAGGTCTGATTGAGAATGCTCTTCAGGCATATAGGAAGCGTTGGGAATCGCGCTGGATAGCTTGTTAACGAGACGATTATCGGAGTCTTTAAATCTTGCTTCGCTATGCCGTACGTGATGGGCAAATATTTGTATCGGAAGTTGAATAGAGCTGTTTTGGCTTTTTTAAGAATTCTTTTTGCTTTTGCCTTTATTGTCATACTCGGGCTTAAGCAAATCATCTTACGCAAAAAGTGCAGAGCCTCTTTTTTGTTGTGGGCTTTTTTGGCGGCTCTGAAGGCATTGAAAAAGTCGGCAAAGAGAATCTTGTCTCGTGCTTTACGGACTTTCTTGCTTGGTTTGTAGAACTTGTTGATGTCGTTGTTGAATTGTTCGCTTAAATATCCCCATCTGATTTTATTGTTCTCGGTCACGCCGGAGCCGCGACGGTATATTGAGGAAATAACGGGGATGAAGTGAATCTTGCCCTTGCTAGCCATGAATGCCCACAGGCTGGTATCAAGCCTTGGTGCCATTTGCTTGAAATAGTCCAGGTAATCGGATCTGCGGTATACGACAGATGCTGTCGGGAAACGCCGCTTGATCAGAAGATCTTCTAGAGCGCTGTCATGTTCAGGCCCGGTTGAAAACGGCTTGATGGCACCTGTATTTGTAAATAGGATGTTGCCGTTTTCAGCGGAAAGGGAATATTCGGGATGCGCTTCTAAAAAATCTACTTGTCGCTGTAATTTGTGCGGGTCGGTCCAATAGTCGTCCCCTTCGCACATGGCAACGTATTTGCCGGTCAGCATGGAGGTAACGATTTGCGTGAACCTGGTATCGGGCTTGGACCACAGATTTTCAGTCTCGTATATGGCTTTGATGATTTTAGGGTATTTCGCTTCGTATTCTCGGATAATGTCCGCTGTTTTGTCGGAACTGGCATCGTCATGTACGCAGATTTCAAAAGGGAAATTGGTTTCTTGGATTAGGAAACCTTCGATGCAATCGGCGATGTATTGTTCCTGGTTGAACGCTGTGCAACGGATAGATACGAGTGGCTCCGCGTTGGTGGGCCACTTTGCGATAAGCTGTTCTTGAGACTGCAATTGCATGGCAATAATGCTTAGATATAGTCCTTCACGTCGGAAATTTCATAGCTCATCATTCGATAATCGGTCGACTTCAGAGCAGATGCTATCGTAATCAATGCCGATGCGATAGGTGTCGAAATTCCCTTTTCGGCGGCAAGCTTTTCGAGCATGCACAGTTCCATCGGGACGTCTTCGTAAATGTAACGGGTGTTCAGGCTGGCCGGGCCCTTGGGGCCACCGGTGGCGGCGTAGTTCTTGAACACTTGCAGGCTGTCGATAGAAAGGTCTTCTTCGTTACGCCACTTGCAGGCATCCAGGTAATTGATGGCGTTCTTTCCGCCGTAGGCGCGGATCACCTGCTTCTTTTCGTCGTCCAGCTGTTCGACCAGGTTCCAGATGGCCGGCGAGAAGGATTCGCGGTACATCCAGAATTCGCCCTTGGAATATTCGATTCGGCTTGCGGACATAATCGTGCCGATGGTGTGGACGACCATGTTGGGGTTGTGCAAAGTCGATTCGACAATGTTTGTTCTCAGGTACTTGTGCGTGCCGAACAAGGAGGTAACGACGGGCAGGTACTTTTCGTCTTCTTTGTGGAGGAACGATACGGCGTTGCGGACGTTCTTGAAAAGGATTTCAACTTTACCGGGCGCGATAATGCGGGCGTCATACGGAGTCGATTCGCCTTCGACATAAATGATGTGCTTGCCCTTGGTGTGGTTGGCGAACTGAGTCGAACCCATGTTGCCAGGAATCAAAAATACGATTTGGCCTTCTTTCAGGAACGGACTGATCTTTTTGGCGAGTTCGCGGTGCTGCAGACTCTGGGTCAAGATCATGACCGCCTCGGCGCCTTCCAAGCCCTTTTCGATGTCACGGGTGATCATGTTGGGCTTGAGAGAAAATTCCCTGTTGTTGTCTGTCGTATCCAGGCAGCTGATTTCGCCAGTCTTTAAAAGCTGCTCGAAGTTGTCGTCATGCAGACTATGCGAAGTCTTGATCAGATTGACCTGATGGCCATTCTGCATCAACTTGATCGACTGTGCACAGCCGGAATTGCCCGCTCCAATAACCGCTACTTTCATTTGTCGTTTCCTCTTAGTTAAACAAGGCTTCAGGGTTCAGTTTTTCCATCAACAGGGATTCGCCCTTTTCGTTGAAAACGTCGTATTCCTTATTGATGTAGTTAACGAGTCTTTCGACTTCGCCCCTGTTTTCGGCAACAATCTCGGCAACCATGATGGGTCTATCGACAGTTCTGTCCTTGCCATAGTGGTAGCCGACGTCATGATACTTCTGAATTTCGATACATTCCGGAAGGGCTTCGACCTTGTCCATGCCGACAATCTTGGCCACGGTCTGATCGGATCCTTTCAGCAGGTAGTTGCAATCCAAGGCGAACTTCTTGTACCTTGCCGATTCTTCGCTGATGGTTCCGATGTCTTCGACCATTTTGCCGGTCAATGCGAAACGGATAATCATGTCCATTGCATTGTAACCCAGACAGGCCTGCTCGTGGTTGAAATACGAACCGCCGAGACGGCAACCCATTTCGAAGAACTTGACGTCACTCCCGTTGTAGTAGCCCTGCATGAACAGCACGCCGTCCGTAAAGCCTTCTTTCTTGAACATGTTGATGACGGCCGGATTGACCTTTTCGAGGTAGAAATCGACAGCCTTCGACGGAGACATGCTGATGGTAGAATAATTGATAGCTGACCCTCTGTCCGATGCCATAAAGCGGTCGAAAATGGACAGCAGCCTGAATTCGCCGCCAACGGCGATATAGTCCAGAAGGAATTCTCTTCCGCTAATGTAATCTTCGATGATTGCGTTCTTGCTGGCGGAATAGCTGATGGCGTCTGCGAAACGTTCTTTCAGTTCTTTTTCGTTGTAGCACACGCCGGCTCCGCGGGAACCGCTGCCGTCGAGAGGCTTGACGAATACGGGGTAGGTAATCTTTTGGAGCGTAGCGTCATCGATTTCGTTCCCGGTCAGGTATGTCTGGGGGACGGGTACGCCGTACTTGTTACAGGTTTCCTTGAAATCGACCTTGTTGGTGGACATGCTCAGCATTTTGTCGGTAATATAGCAGGGCAGTCCGAGTCGCTTGCAGACATCCATGTACGGCTTGAGCAAAATATCGACAAAGCCGGTAATAACGCCGTCTACTTTTTCTTTCTTGCAAAAATCAACCAGGGCATCGACATCGAGTGCGTTGATTAAAACAGGCATGTCCGCCACTTTCTTTGCCGGAGAATCGGGAAGGTAGTCGGCGACGATGGTGTAAATTCCAGCCGCCTTTGCGTAGCGAACAATATCACATTCTGTAGTAGTAGCACCAATGATGAGAAGTTTCTTTCCCTTGAGATCGTTCATAGTCTTGTAGTTCTTAAATGGAGTGTTTTAATGCTTAATTTTAAATATACGTTTTTTCCCGTGGGGGCATTCGTTAGCGGGCTCCGGACGCCTGTTTTCACAGGATAATACTTGTTATTTTTTTCATATCTTCATTCCCGTATCGTTGGTCGATGGGAATGCAAACTACATGGTTTGCGAGCTCGTATTCCAGGTCGTTTTGCTTGGCCCATTCAAAGACGTTTGGCCAGTACGTTGCGACGAATACTTGCTGCTCGATAAGTTTTTTCTTGAGGGTGTCACCGTTGTCTGCCCAATAGGGGTAAACTAGCGGACATTCGAAAAATTCCATGGAAGGAATTTGCAAACGGTTGGTGGCTTTCAGTGCCTTGTGAATGCTTTCAAAATTTTCGCGGCGCTTGAGCCTGATGTCGTCCAGATTGACAGATGCGAAAATCGATTTCGACAGGTTGCTCATTTGGCAAAGCGGTGCTTCTGCAATGGCCTTGCTCACGTCCTTGAAATCGTTGTAGCCTTCGGAGGGTGCCAATTCAATTCGTTTGAGCAAGTGCTTGCAACGGTCGAAGGATTTGTCAACCGGGAGTTCGCTCGATGTGTCAGGAATGGTCGTTACGGCTAGGCCGCCGTCTGGCATTCCCATGAATTTACGTGGACTGTAAAACTGGTGCGAGCCCGAAACTGACTTGCAGTAAAGAGCCTGCGCGTTGTCCAATATGAGCTTTTCGCCATATTGTTTTGCGAGTTGCTTGCTGTATTCGTCCTTGATGCCGTAATAGTTCGTGTAGAGAACGTATTCGTTTTCGCCAAGTTCCAGGTGGTCGGCGATTTCAAGCTTCTCGTTGATGTGGTAAAATTTCCAGGAGACGCCGAGCCTTTGGATCGGCAACATGACGGCGTCGCAAGTGAAATAGGGAATCCAGAGACAGCGAATGTTCCCGAGCCCTTTCAAGATGTATTCGAGGGCATGGCGGCCACTATTCAGGTAAACCGCATTCTCGTGCAGTTGCTGTTTTTTTGCAGAAGGGAATTCCCATTCGAAATATCCGCCGATTGGTCTCATTGCAAATCCCTATTTAAGCTTGATGTGCACCCATGAATCGGGATTCTCGATCGCCCTGTCGAGTTCCTCGCGGGTTTCGAAGCGCAGGAACAGCGTGCCGAGCGAGTTGTTCGCGCCCTTGAAGGGCGTGATGTGGTCGCCGGGCTTCACGATCAGGCCGATGTCGCGCACGTACTTGTCCTTGAACGCGGGGTCGATTTCGACGGAGACGAGCGTGCCCTCCTCGTAGGAATGCAGAATGTAGTTGCACCACACGCCGTCGTACCGCGGCGCGGTGATGTCGTCCATCGGCATGCCGAGCGCCTTCCTGATCTCGTTTGAAATCAGGCTCTGGCCGGTCGCCATGTCCTGGAGTTCGGCGATGCGGTTGCCGCCGCCGCGGGGACTCACTTCCATGATGTAGGCCTTGCCGTCGGAGCACACGCGGCTTTCCACGTTGTAGATGCCCGACTTCACGCCGAGAAGCGTGAACAGACGCTGCAGTTGGGCCGTCAGGTCGTCCTGGAACTTCTGCTCCATGGAGGCGGGCCAGATCTCGATGGCGGGCGTGTAGGGGTTCGCGGCGTTCCCGTCGAAAAGCTGGTCGGAATACGCCGGGTACACGAGCCTGCCGTCCACCGTGAAGACGTCGGCGCTGGACTGCGCGCCCACCTTGTCCAGGAAGTCCTCGACGATGAAGTTCTTCGAGATGGAGGCTGAGAGCGCCGTCTCGATGGCAGATTTCAAATCGGCCTTGTCCGTGACCTTCGTGACACCCTTGCTGCCCGCGGAATCCACGGGCTTCACGATGACGGGCCAGTTGAAATAGTCCACGTCCTTCAGGGCGTCCTCGACATCCGTGTAGCCCTTCGCCTTCGGGCAGTTGAAACCGTGTTCGGAAAGGAACTTGCGGAACAGCGACTTGTCCTGCAGAATGCAGGCGGCCTCGTAGCTGCACTGGAACGGCAGTCCCATCTTCTCGGCCACGTAGGCGGCGGCGGTCACGCCGGGGTCCACCGCGTGCGAGAGGATGCCGTCGATCTTCAGTTCCTGTGCGGCGCGCAGGACGGCGTCCTTGTCGATGATGCTGACGTTGCAATATTCGTCGGAATATTTGTGCGCGATGTTGTCCGGCAGGTAGTCCGCCGTAATCACGTGGACGCCCAGTTTGTGGGCTTCCTCGATTACGGGCAGCAGGTACCTAAGCCCGCCCAGGAGCATCAGCTTCTTCTGCGGCATCGGCTACCTTTTGTTCCTGACGACGTCGATGACACGGTTGGCACTTTCCTCGTCGAGGCCAGCGAACATGGGCAGGCAAAGCACCTGGTCGGCCAATTTATGAGCGACGGGGAGGTTCTTCGGGTTGGCGGATTCCAGTCCCTTGTAGGCGCTGAACGTGCTGATCAGCGGGTAGAAATAGCGACGACCGTAGATGTTGTGTTCCTGCAGCTTGGCGTAAAGGGAGTCGCGGCTGATGCCGTATTCCTCGCTGATGAAGATCGGGAAGTAGGCGTAGTTGTGGCGCACGCCATCGATGTCCTGCAGGCAGCGTACGCCGGGGACGTCCTTGAGGGCTTCGCGGTACTTCTCGGCGGTGGCCTTGCGCTTCGCGATGGCGTCGTCCACCTGCTTCAGGTTCAGCAGGCCGTAGGCGGAGCGGATTTCGTCCATCTTGCTGTTGATGCCGGGGGCCACGACGGTCGTCTCGCCGTTGAATCCGAAATTCTTGAGGAAGTCGATGCGCCTCTTGGTCGCCGCGTCATGGCAGACGAGCGCGCCGCCCTCGATCGTGTTGTACACCTTGGTGGCGTGGAAGCTGAGCGTGCTCATGTCGCCTGCGTTCAGGACCGACTCGCCGTCCTTCTTGACGCCGAAGGCGTGGGCCGCGTCGTAGATCACCTTGAGGCCGTAGATGTCGGCGATTTCCTGGATGCGCTTCATGTTGCAGGGCGTGCCGTAGACGTGCACGGGCATGATCGCCGTCGTGTGCGGCGTGATGGCAGCCTCGATCTTTTCGGGGTCGATGTTGCCGGTCGTCTCGTCCACGTCCACGAAAACGGGCTTCAGGCCGTTCCACCAGATGGAATGGGTCGTTGCGACAAAACTGTACGGGGTGGTAATCACTTCGCCCGAAATGCGCAGCGCCTGCAGGGCCGTGATGAGCGGGAGCGTGCCGTTGGTAAACAGACTGATGTATTCGACTCCCAAGTACTCCGCAAGGGACTTTTCGAGTTCCTTGTGGTAGTGGCCGTTGTTCGTCAGCCATTTCCTATCCCAAATATCCTGAAGCATCGGGATAAAGTCTTCCAGTTTTGGAAGAAGGGGCGAGGTAACCGTAATCAATTTGTTTTCGCTCATAATAATCTACGACTTGTTTTTCTTTTTATTCAAAAGTTCCAGCAGTTCCTTGACTGTTTCCCTGTTAAATATACAATTGCTTGCGATGTAGTAAACAGCTCCTGCGGCAATTCCGAGGACAAGTTGCAGGGCGTATTCTTTTTCAGGGAGAAGTTTGGTGACGCCTAAGCTAATGGCTCCCATGACTAGGGAATTCAAAATGGTGGGAATGTACATTTTGAGCTGGGTCAAAAGGCCGGCGTTGAGCAATTTTCCTGAATAGTAGGTGTTCACGACAAGCCCAAAACAGGCGCTGACCCATTGGCTATAGCATATGGCGATAATTCCATGGGGAATGGCTACGCAAAGAATGGTAATGCCCGCGACTTTCTTGATGATTTCCAATTTCAGGAACAAGTCCGAACGCCCTAATACCTGTAGAATATTTAAGTTGATGGCGTGTACAGGGTACCACATGTAGGCGATACTGATGATTTGAAGGATGAGGATGACTTCAACCCATTTGTCGGTAAGGACCAAGAGAATGAACGGCTTTGCAAGTGCGGCGAGGCCGATCATCAGTGGAAATATGACCAACGTGGCCATGTTCAAAAATTTTAGGTATCCAAGTCTTAGCTTTTCGGGGTCGTTTTGAATCTTGCTTAGAACAGGGTAGGTGACCCTTTGGAAAATTCCGGTGATATTGCTCGACGGAAAGTTCGCGAAATGGGACGCTCTGCTATAGTTACCAAGAGTCCCTGCAGAGAAAACCTTACCGATAATCAAATCGTAGACATTTTCGTACAGAGTGTTCAGCAAGCCGGAAATCAAAAGTTTGGACCCGAAGCCGAACATGTTCTTGAAAGACTTCTTGTTGAAAAATGTCTTGGGACGCCAGTGAACAAGAGTCCAGAACAGGACCACTCTCGTAGAAGTGGTAACCATTTGCTGGACTACAAGGGACCATACGCCAAGTCCATTGTAGGCGCTGATAAGGCCTGCCGTGCCGCCCACGATGGCTCCGATAAGGGAAACCTTTGCCAGCGTTTTAAAATTCAGGTCAATGGTCAGATTCAATCGCTGAATTGATCCGAAGGCCTGAATAATCAGGTTGATGGCGAGAATCCGGAGAATATCCGAAAGCTGCGGCATCTTGTAGAACTGGGCTACAAAGGGCGCTCCCAAGAAGATTATGCCATAGCAGGCCGCCGCCATAAAGATATTGAAGAAGAATACGGTGGCCTTGTCGGCTTCGTTGCGGTCCGGCTTTCGAATGAGTGCGTTTCCAAAACCGCTATCAATGAAAGTTTGGCTCACCGCCATAAAGATGGTGAGCATGGCAATCATGCCGTAATCGTTAGGCGTCAGAAGTCTAGCTAAAAGAATACCGAACAGGAACTGAACGCCCTGGGTAGAAAATCTTTCTACAGCACTCCAAATGACGCCTTTGAAAGTTTTTTGCTTCAAAGACATTTTCGGGGCATAATATAGAATTATATGTTCTCGTCAACCCACTGGATTCGCGCTTCTATCCAGGATTTTAGAGCGTCTACGGCGTCCTGGTAGCTGTCGAATTTTTCATGGAAGGGCCACCTGGAGTCGTTTTCCAGAATGGGCCATTTTTTGAATTCGTTTGCCGATGCTCTCTCCAGTTTTTCGGACATGGAATCGATAGAATCCAGGGTCGCGACAAATGCGGAACGGTTCTTTTTCCAGTATTCCCTTACCCGCGATTCGTAATCCTTGTTCTTGAACAAATAGCGGTCCCACCCGTATTTGCGAATCAGCCATTCCTCGGGTCCGCTTTTAACATCTGCCGAACTTCCGTAGCCCAAGTCAAAATCCCATACGGGTCCCATTTTTAAAGCGTTGTCCTTTTCCCAGGTGATAAAAATGCTTCGCCTGTGGCCATCGATGTTCTTGGAGAATTCTTGAATCCAGTAGTATCTTACAAAGTCATCGATGTCGATCCATTTGCCAATGCTGTCCAGTTTGTAAATGCTTTTGGATTGCAGAAAATGCTCGAAATCGTTGATGTGATTTTCGAGGAGTTCCTTGGACTCTTCGCTCGGTTCCTTGGGCTGGCGGAACTTGAAAATATAGCCGAGATTAGACGTGAACAATGCCCCGTCTGTAGTGGTGGCAGAGGTCTTTTCAAAAAGAAAACTGGAATCGCTTTTGGGAATGTCTACGCGGTTCTTGGAAACCTTCACGTGCTCGACTAAAAGGTAGATTCCCAAGTATTGCCGGTTCAGGTAAAGTTCTATGAATTCGCATTTCGGAAAGTATTCGTCGCCGAGGATTCCCGCGAGCTGGTAGGTGATGTAGTTTCGCAATAGGGACCTGTCGCGAAAGTTGGAAATCAAGTCCCATTCCTTGTCCTTGGGCATTCCGAGCAGTGAATCTTTTTCGGCTAGCTTGATCTTGTAACCGTATTTGGTCATCACGAAGCTGGAATTGCCTCGTCCCTTGATCGTGAGGTCCAGAATTTCGCTAGAGGGCTTGTTTTTGCCGTAGAATTGCAGGCGAGCCGGGACTTTCGTCTCCTTGTTGTTAATTTGCCTGAAATTCTCGGTTTCAATTACCAGGCGCGGCAATCCGGCATAAGGGTATTCGGAATCGTCTAGCGGTAAATACGCTGAATCAGCGGCTTGCGACGAATTTTCGCCCCAGGTGCCGCAAGAATTGACAATAAATGCTAAAAAAAGAAGAACGAAAAACAATAGAAGCTTCTTGGACTGACGCTTCATTGTAAGTCTGCTATTTCTTTAAAGTTTCCAGATCTTTTTTGATTTGGGTCGTACTGATTTCCGGCGTGCGGGGCAAATAAACCACCTCGCAGGAATCTTTAAGGAAATCGAATTTTCCTTTCCAGTCGTCGCCCATCACAAAAGTATCTACGTGGTATTCCTTGACGTCCGTTTTCTTCTGGTCCCAACTTTCTTCGGGAATCACGAGGTCCACGTAGCGCACTGCTTCCAGGAGCTGTTTACGCTTCTCGTAACTGAAGTAGCATTTTTTCTGCTTTTGGTTCCAGTTGAATTCGTCAGTGGAAAGGGCTACAATAAGATAATCGCCTAAAGCCTTGGCGCGCTTCAGAAGGTTAATATGTCCGTAATGTAAAAGGTCAAAAGTACCGTATGTGATTATCTTCTTCATGATGAGCCCTAATATAGATAATCGTTATGGAATTTCCAACCAACCAAGCCTGCAGGATTGTCTTTTTTGTTAAATTGTAGTCATCTAGCTGTGAAACGATATCTTTCTTTAAGAATAATTCCCTTTTGTGTTCTTGTCTTGGCGCTTTTTGGCCATGCCCGCGAATCGATTTTGCCGGTGCGTGCCCCCGAAAGCTATGCCTTGTTTGGCGGCCTTGCCGAGCTCCGCGACGATGTTTACAGCGCAGACCTGAATGTAGCGGGGGAGTTCGCTCCTTGCCATTGCTTTAGCGTATACGGCGACTTTTCTTACCGCATGGTCAGCTACCAGTGGGAAACGCAATTCCATGACCAGGTTCACGAGGCGCTAGACTTGCATGTCAACGGCCTGAATGAATCTTACCTAGGCGTAAAGGCTCGCCCGTTCCCGTTTTTCGGGGTGGATTTCAACTGGCGGCTTCCACCTCGCGACGGCTCGCAAGTCAATCGGTTCTATCGCTTGGGCGTTTCGCCCTTCGGCCTTTACGAATTTTCCCGAAACATGACGCTCGGGGCCGCGCTAGAATACTATACATTCCTCGAAAAACAGAATTATCAGCCGGGCGATGAGCTGGGCGTAAAGGGCTCCATCTCGTGGAAACTCCTCTGGGACCGCGATGATTATTCTGGCTGGAAATTCGATTATGTTTTCTTGTACCGCTGGCGCATTGAGGAATCCGAAAACCTGAACATGCAAAAGCCGTATCGCAAAATGGATGACCTGGACCAGGGTTTTAGAATGCGCGTCGATGCCGCCCGCTATTTTGCCGTGTTCAAGAATTCTTTAGGAATCGCTTTGTTTTACGAAATGAATCGCGGCTACCTGTTTGGAATGGAAACCGGCCACACATTAGGACTCTATGCAAAATACATGTTCTTATAAGGCAGTCCTGATCGGCAACGGAACCATGGGGCAGCGGCACAAGCGGCTGTTCGAAGAAGATGGCGTTGAATTTATCGGAGTCGCCGACACTTCGGCCGAGGCTGCAGCCTTGTTCAAACGAATTAAAACCGGCGAACTGGCTCCCGATTTTGCCGTCGTTGCATCTCCTGCCGTAACGCACGACGAATACGTCAAAAAATGCATCAAGATGAAGCTCCCGGTGCTTGTGGAAAAACCGGTGTCGGTATCTGGGGAGGATGCCCTGGAGTACCAGAAAAAAGCCTTGAAGCGTAACGCGTTTGTCTTTGTCGGGCATTCGGAACGCTACAACCCGGCCATCGAAGAATTTGCAAAGACCGACTTTTGCAAGGAAATGCAGGATTGCTTAAAATCCTGGTTTCTCCAGAAACAAGATGTCTTTCCGATTAGGTTCAAGTTTACGCGAACGCATGGTTTTTCGCCGCGCAACCGCGATGTTTCCGTGGAATACGATCTGATAATCCACGACATGGATCTGCTTTGTCTCTTTGTCGACAAAAACGCCATGATGTACAGGGCGCTTCAATGCGAGGAATTGTCGGATGACCGCGTTCATGCCGTCTATGACTTCAGTACGATAACTGCGGAATTTATTGCCGACCGTAATTGCGCCAGCGACAGTCGCACGGTAGAAATTTCGATGAAAGGCCGCACTGTAACGTTGGATTTGGGGGCCTATCGCCAAGGCAATCCGGCGTATGCGCTACAAAAGGAACACGAGGCTTTTCTAAATTATTTAAGCTCTTATAAGAAAACGGCGCAAGATAAAGATCCTGACTACGATTGGTATAGAGGCTTTTACGACGCCTGCTATGCAGTCGTACTGGTTTCTTTGATTGGTGAAATGTTCAAAAAGGGGAGAGCGAATGAAATTGATGCAAAATAAGTTTGTACCGGCGCTTTTTTTGTTCTGCGCAGCGTATGCCCTTGCCTATATTCCCGGCGAGTCTGGTTTTGTATCGCTCGAAAATGAACACGGCATTTGGGGCAATCCGGCCGGCCTTGCCGCCTTTGATTCCAAGGGCGCACTCATTAGCTACGATTATGACAAGTCCATCAAGGATTTTCGCGTTGGCGGCAATTTAGAACATTGGGCGGCCGGTTTTGAATATACCCAGGGCCCGCACCATCTTGATTTTTCTCGCTGGAGCCTCACTCATGGCAACGCCCTCTGGAACCGCACGATTTTTGTGGGCGAACGCGTTAACGCCATCCGCACTGCAGAATTTACGGGTACGGAATGGAGCGTGGATTTGGGCCTCATGATTCGCCCGCTTTCGTTCGTTTCGCTCGGCTATTCCTGCGATAACGTGCTTTACGCCGGCCCGCAAGCACCCGAACGCGTACAGAACTTGGGTGCTACACTCCGCCTCGGCCCGCTCTTTAGCGTGAGTTACGACGTTGAAGATTTCGAAGACCACCGCTTGCTTTTTGAACTCGGCCTTTACGGCGTCCGTTGGGGATTCCGCATGCCGTTGCATGGCGATGACGAATACCGCCTTACGTTCTCCACTAGTTTCGGTGGCTACAACAATGTGGCCTTGCATGTGTACGACGACCTCTTGCCCAAGGGCGGCGCATGGGGCTATCATAGTGCCCGCAACCCGAACGCCTCTTTGAGCGCGCAAATCATTCGTGTGCCGCTCGATATGCAAATCTCTGAAACCGAAGACGAATTCTCGTTCTTCCGCAAGAGTTCCATTAGCATTTGGCATGTGCGCAACCTGTTCGAACATATGTTGCGCGATCCGGCCTGTGGCCTCGTGATTCTGGACTTTTCGGGCTACAAGGGTAACATCGGCGTCTCGAGCGAAATCGACCGCTACGTCAAAAAACTCAAGGCCCGCGGAAGCAAGGTGGTCGCCTACATGGATGACATTCGCCCCGCTGTGTTGTTGGCGTCTGCGCATGTGGACCGTATTGCAGTGGAACCTTCTGCTCACATGAACTGGCGCGGTCTCGGCGGGAACATTCTTTTCTATAAGGGTCTGTTTGACAAACTGGGCGTGAAGGCGGAATTCTTACGTCATGGGGCGTACAAGTCCGCTGTAGAACCCTACGTGGCAGACTCCATGTCGGCAGAGGCACGCTCCAATTTCGACACGCTGTATCATGATTTGTGGACCGCTTTGCAAACCTACATTTCCATGCGCGGCGTAGGTCCGCAAATGTCGTCCGAAAAAGCCTACAAGCACTTGGATTCCTTGGCGGGCGAGCCTTTGGTGACGGCGTCTGCGGCAAAACGCGCGGGCCTTGTAGACACCTTGCTTTACTTGGATCAAGTGCCTTCTTACGCGTTAAAGACTTTCTTCGATATCGACTACCCGAATGCGGCGTTCCGCACATGGTCGCCCACGGACAAGAAGATTTTCAACGAAAGCTGGGCTCCGCGAGCAAAGATTGCCCTCTTGAATATTGACGGTACCATCGATTCCCGCATGGAACGCTCGGTGCTTGAATCAATCCGCAAATTGCCTTCGACCGGTGCCGAGGCCTTGATCGTACGCATTTCTTCGCCGGGAGGCTCTGCCATCGCTTCTGACAAGATTTGGGCAGCGCTTCGCAATATCAGTGAAATCGGCATTCCGGTGGTCTCTAGCATCGGCTACATGGGGGCCTCGGGCGGTTACTACATCGCCTGCGCCGGCGACAAGATTCTTGCAGAACCGATGGCCATTGTGGGTAGCATCGGTATCTATGGCGGTAAAATCGACGCCTCTGGCCTCATGGACAAAATCGGGCTCAAGGCTGAAACCGTCAAGACGCACGAATACGCCGACGCGACGACCTTTACGCGCGCCTGGACGGACCGCGAAAAGGCCGCCTTGCAGGCGTACATGGATGAATTCTACGACCGCTTCACGGGTGTCGTCTCCAAGGCTACGGGAATCCCGCAGGCGACCGTCGATACCGCCTACGGTGGCGGCCGCGTCATGATCGGCATCAAGGCGCTTGCCGCAGGACTCGTGCACGGCCTCGGCGGAATCGACGACGCAATCGCCGTCGCCAAGCAACTTGCCGACATCGGCGAAAACACCGACGTCGATTTGCAAGTGCTCGGCTCCGGCCATTCGCTCACGCTCCCGACGCCGGGCTCCAAGATGCTTTACCAGCTTTCCGACTGGACCGAATACATTTATGACTTGAGCCGCCCGCAACTTTGGGCGGTCGAGCCCGCGCTTTTTGAGCCGGCTTTGTTAGGTATTGAATAATGTTTTATATCGTCCTTACGGTTCTAGGTTGCCTTGCCATCTCGGCGTTCTGTTCGGTGACAGAAGCGTCATTTTACAGCATGCCGCCGGCAACTATTGAGCAACTGCAAAAACAAAAGAAGTTTACGGCACGCTACATAGTGCACGTCAAAGAAAACATTGACCGCTATATCGCCTCGGTGCTGGTGGTGAATACGATTGCAAACACCGTGGGCGCATCGCTTGCTACGGCCCTTGCGGTCAAGAATTTGCCGCCCCTCGGGCAGGTGTCGCTCCCGATTATTCTCACCGTGCTCATTCTCCTGTTTGGCGAAATTACGCCGAAAACCTTGGGCGTCAAGCAGGCAAAAATTGCGGCCCCCTTGGTCGCGGTGCCTTTCTATTACATCACGATAGTCCTTTCGTGGACAGGCATCATCTGGCTTTGCCTCACGCTTACCAAGCACTGGACTCGCGAAAAAGAAGACAAGAAGGACGTGAGTATCGATGACATCAACAGCTTGGTAAGTCTCGGGCTGCGCGAAGACGTCATTGACCGCCAGCAGTCTGTGGTCATCAAGAACATTCTGGCCCTAAAGTCGGTGCCGGTGCGTAAAGTCATGACGCCGCGTCAAGTGGTGTTTTC
>JAEEGK010010222.1_pt1 | contig 21682 bp, 12 predicted proteins | sample 8958771 | NCBI WGS metagenome assembly JAEEGK01 (sample SAMN16246547, study PRJNA631951) | gut metagenome | biome: gut microbiome; feature: rumen; material: SC-attached | host: Bos | place: Iran: Karaj | collected 2018-10 | reverse complement strand
CATGGCACTGGAACCATGGTACTGGCCGACACCGGCTGCTGCCGTGAACTTATGGTCTTCGTCATAGTCCAATGGATGTAAGGCGGCAATCGCTGCAGCGTGCGCGCCGGCACGGTAGATCTTGCGTTCCAACTGGGCGTCACGGTGGGCGAGTTTTTTCAGTGCGTCATCCTGGGAACTGTTCTGCTGCTGGATGTCATAGAGCTGTCCGCCCGTGACGGCTTCCTTGCTGCCTTTCTCGACCTTACCGTCTTTAACATTGGAAATGACTTGGTTACCTGCATCGATGCCATCAGCCGTCATCGAAGGCCCGCCTTGGACTGCAAAGCCGTCTTTAGTGACGGTCACCTTCCCACCGCCGGCACTGAAACCATTGCTGTCGAGATAGGTATTGGCATTCCCAATGGCGGTTTTCGCATCATCACTCATGGAAACCTGGTAGGCAGGACCTGCTGTCGCTGTAGCTTCGCTCGTTTTCGTCACGCTGACATAACCGTTGCCGTCATCAGAGACAGAAGCGTGCGTGTTCGTGTCGGTGGCACTGATCACGTTGTCCGAACTGATCTGGATATTCTCGCCAGCCGTATAGGTGGTGTCCCTGTCGGTAATGACGTAGGATTTCTCTTCCGTCTGGACCGCCCCATCCTTGACCGTATCCGTCGTATATTGGATGGTATAGCTGTCGCTACCTGAAGCGCCGTCATGAGCCTTCGTGATGCCGGTTATCTTTGAATCGGCGGCACTGACCTGGTTGTCCGCATTGATGCCGACATTGGTTCCTGCGGTGTAAGTGGTGTCCCTGTCGATAATGACGTAGGATTTTTCTTCCGTCTGGACAGCCCCATCCTTGACTGTATCCGTCGTATATTGGATGGTATAGCTGTTACTGCCTGAAGCGTCGTCATGTTCCTGCTTGATACCAGTTATCTTTGAATCGGCGGCACTGATCTGGTTGCCTGCATTGATGCTGACATTGGCTCCTGCTGTGTAAGTGGTATCAGTATCAACGATTGTTGTGCCAGTCGACGAATTGTCGGATGCCTTAAGGGTGTAGGTTTTGACAACATTACCTGTACCTGCCGCTTCTTCGACTGTATAAGTCGTATTGGTATCGATTTCCCCTTTCAGGTAATCTGTGTCGAGGGCGATGGTCGCCTTCTTGTCATCGCCAGTAATCTTGATACCCTTGTCCCCTGCTATCGTCGCAGTCTGCGCTTCACTGCCATCATTGCCTTTTAAGGAAATCGTGGTCTGGTTGCCAGACGTTGCCTGGGACAGCGTGTACTTGGTGTCGGTGTCGGTGAAAATTTGGGTCGGGACAGATTCCGTCTCACCTTTTTCTTTTGAGGTGTAGGTCAGATGGGAGACGACATTTTCCTTTTCATCTGTTCCACGTCCTGCTGTATCAAACATATAGGTCGTATTGGTATCGGCCCCATCGATGTATTCTTTAATGGTTTCACCTTCAGGGAATCCAGCAGTCAGGTGTGTCAAGCTATTAACAGTGCTCGCCATCGTATCAAGGGTTGCAGAAGTCTCTCCTTTGTATGTATTAAATTCGGCTTTGTCCAGCTTGTTGCTTTGCAGGTCACTGATGTCATTATTAATACTTGGTATTACTTCCTCGTTTATCGTTTTAATAGCAGCTTCACCAGCTGATACGCGGCCATTTAACGCGCTAATCTCACCAGCAGTTGCTGTTTTGTATTCATTAAAGTCGGATTTGTCAAGCTTGCCGCTTTTTAAATCGGTAATATCGGTCACAGCAGTCGTGAGACCGGTCTCAGCTGCTGATACGCGGCCATCTAACGCGCTAATCTCACCAGCAGTTGCTGTTTTGTATTCATTAAAGCCGGATATGTCAGCCCCGAGTAATATAATATCCTTGCTTAAGTCCACCAATTCTGCCTCTGTAATTTCTTTGAATTCAGTGAAATCGGATTTGAGAAGGTAACTGCTAATACCACCCGCAGTCATAATGGCAGAGACTGCAATATAACCGTCTGAATCAGGCGTTAGTGTTCCGGCGTCATATTTGATACCTTCTACCGCGGCAGCAAAACTGGTTCCCATCACACCGAAGGAAAGCAGAGCGGGCATAACAGCAGTTGCAAGAGTTCTCTTTGTTATTTTGAATGATTTTTTCATGGAATGTCCCCCCCTCCCCATATACTAAATAGCGCTATATTTAGAATATTGTATGATTGCATATCTTCTTATTCTAGCCTAAAAGTCGCAGAAACCCTCGACCAATACGGTCGAGAATGAATGCGACAATCATTCAGGAGTGTTCTGTTCTTAAATATAACGTTTCAGGACATCCACCGTAACACCCCAGCGGATGCTGCAAAATAAGACGGAGACCAGATTGCGCCATATTTACTCATCAGGTGTTTCAACCGGTTGACCATCCATCTCAAGCAAAGTGCAGTCCAACCGGTTGCACGACCATCCCATTCAGTTAATCTGATAAAACTTCGACCACCGGACAATAGCACCCCGCACTTTGGCGGCATAACGGTCCCGGTAAAACGGGGTTTCTGAATGGTATGCCCCTACCGCCTTCCAAGTGTTCCCATGCAGGTTCATCTTTTCGCGGACCATCCAAGCCGCAACGTGGATGCTGTTGCAGGCATTGAAGAGATGGTCCCGCGAAATCCCGTAACGTGCTAAACGACGCAGATGGATCGTGTTCGTCTGCATCATCCCCAGGTCATAGGAACCGTTCCTGTTGTGGTTCACAGCTTTCGGATTGAAACCCGATTCCACATGCGCAATGCCACGCAGTATCCATGGGTTCACCTGATACCTGACCCCCGCATCATCAAAGCAGTCAGCTATCGCAAGGCATGGGATGCTAAGGCAGATGGCGGCAAACAGTTTCTTCAATATCTTCATGCCGCCAACTTTACCAGCCATCCATGAGGCCAATCGGTCGAAAAGTCGGGGCATTCTGCCCTTTTTCGCCAGATGTCCAAATTTGTATTATCTGAAAAGCCTAATTTGTCGGGATGAAAAGTTAAAATCTGTCGGGTTTTGAATGCAAAATTTGTCGGGTTTTGCTATGTTTTTATCAGAATTGCGCAGGAGGCTTCCCATGGAAAACGACAAGTACCTGAAACGCTTGATGAAAAAAATGTTCTCGTTCTTTGCTGCGGCATTCTTCTCATTACTGATGGCGCTGCCGTCCCTTGCAGGTGATTTTTCTGCTGCCCAGATGAAGAAGATGAGTACATTCCTGTCGAACTTCACAGAAGTCAGGATGTATGATTTTACGGCGGAAAAAGTGTTAGACCCCAACCATCCGCGTGAGATGATCCGTTTCGGTATCTGGCATCATTGTGTGAACAATTTCCCTCGGGTAATAAAGCCTGCGAACAGCAAATATGGTGATGCATCGATTGATGGTACTTATGTAAAGGAAGCCCTGAAACGTTATTTCGACTATGACCTGAAGAGCCTGCCGAGTGTCTACCGCGGTAAAGAAGAGCTGTCGGATTGTCCGCAATGCTCTTTCGAATATTATTCTGATGGCGTCCGTTATTATTTCAATGCTGCTGACGGCGAAGCGGTTTATTATGCAAAGGTGACAAAAGCAAAGAAGCTGCCAGATGGGAATATCCAGATGAAAGGTTATCTGTACAACGCAGATGAACCTTCTGACATACTTGGATCATTCACAGCACTTGCCAAACCGCATACCTGGAAAGGAAAGCCGACTTGGGCAATCATCAGTCTCAAGACCCTCAACAGATGACTTTGGAATAATTGCCTGTCACAACTTCTGGCACGCCAACATCGCCACATTCTTTGGCCGGTTATCCGACGCCGTGTTGACCTGGCGGGACGCATCAAAATGGATCTTGGCACCCGGTCCACCCCCTGACTTTTCAGTTGGGTCACCGCCCACCATGGCTCTCATGGCCCCTGTCACCGTATACCCCTTACCACTACGGCCCCCATGCTCCCCCGGGCTCCACCGCCCCTCAATATTCCTGATCGCGTCGCCCTGGTATGAACCGGGTACCCTATCCCCATCCGCATCCATACCACGGCCAAAATCCCTGCTCCTTGCAAACATGGCGCGCATATCGCGGGTATTGTTCTGGCCGTCTGCTTCAACCCACCCAGCAGGACACGATGCCTGATTGAAGAACGAGACCATACCAGACGGAACGGCGCCCAAGTCGCCCCACCGGCCATTCTGGCACATCATGAGGTCTCCGGCATTGTCGATCCCGATAAGCCCTTTTGAACTGCAAGCTGCGCCTCTTGTGGCCAAGCCATCGACTTCCAGGTATTCACCGCCTGTTAGCCTTCCGGTCGCCACAATCTCGTTGGCACTCAAGGTACCGGTGACCAGGAGGTTGCCGACATTGACGATTGAATGGTTGCCCATGTCAAGGTCGGTCTCCATCCGGTTGGCTTCTTCATGGCCGTCCACGCCATTGCGTGAGAGGTAAGCATCCGCATACAACCCGGCATCAAGGGCTATTTTCTGGGCAAAATGCCCAGCTTGAGCCGCAATTGTCCCCGCTTCTCCGGCGCAGTTTAACCCCAACTGGTTGGCTGCCGTCATCTGGTTGGCAGCCATTTGCCAGGAACCGCCGCTGCCCCTGACAGTACCGGCACTCCCTGCATACAAGGCAGCGCCTTCCCCACCGATCAAGCTGACAATAGCCGCCAAGTCGTGGTCTTCCAAAACCCGACCGCCTTCTGAGAGGGCGAAGGCATGCAGGTTATTCTCATCAGAGCGCACCACCACCCCGCAGACTGCTTGGGAATAGGCGTTTTTGAGCGTAAAGTTTGCCGGCAACAAGCCTTCACCCACCAGCATATCCCGTGTCACCAAAAAAGGCTGCGAAGACGTCAAGGCTAAAGCAATGCGCCCCGAATAGATCCCGATATAGCGCTTCATCGCCGCAGAAAACGCCATCATATGCCCAGCCGCCAACCGGCTCTTTTGGGCACCCAAAGACAGGGTGAGGCTCCCTAAAATGATGGCGGTTACCAGTGCAGCAATGCCGATGACCAGCAATGTTTCCAACAGGGTGATGCCCTTCTGGTTTCGCCTGCGAAAAAGGATTCCCATTACCATCACTCCTTCTCACACGCTAAAAGCGCGATATTTTTAGGCCGGAACTCTTCCGATGTCGGTACGACGCGGGACGCATCAAAAAACATCCCGTCGCCATCCCAGCGCTTCAATTTGCCTCCGCCGCCATACCCATCATCGGTGGCATAAAGCACCCCTTCTTCCTGCCGTCCGTTATAGTAAGGTCCCCGTGCAACCGTATATGTCCCTTCAATGTTGCGGATCGCATCTGCCTGGTAGGTTCCTAAAACACGCCCAGTATCAATCCCCCGGCCGTTATCCAGCCCCCGGACAAAGACACCGCGCAAATCCAACGTCCCTGCCGTCCCGTCTGAAGCCTTCCATCCGACGGGACATTCACTGGCATTGAAGTAACCGATTTTCTTGGCAGGTGTCCCGGGTGTCTGCCACGTCCCCTCCTTGCAGGCAAGCACAAGCCCTTGGGCATCATGGGCAAGCAGGCCGTCCTTTTCACACGCCCCGCCAACCGTAGCAGAACCATCGAGCTGCAACGCTTCATTGACCTGTAAGTCACCCGTTGTGGCAATGGCACCTGCCGTAACCAATCCTTTCAGATCAACGTCCAGCACGTTCAGGATGGAATGGCCATTCATGTCCAGGTTGGTTTCCATCCGGTTGGCTTCCGGTTCATCTGGATTTCCTGTCCTGGATAAAAGCTTTGCGCCATCGGTATGGTCATTAAGCCACAATGCCTGATAGAAATGCCCCGCACTGAAGGCGATGTTCCCGGCGGTCCCTGAACAGGTCTGCCCCTGGTCATTTAGCCCAGCAAAGTTCCCAGGCTCCATAGACCAGCCCCCGACCGACCCACGGATGGTATTGGCATCCCCTGAAAAGATCCCACCGCCTTCGCCACCGATTAACGTCACGACAGACGCGAGTTCCCCATCGGACAATGCAGTTCCCCCTTCTGAGACCACCAGGGCATTTAAAGCATTGACCTGAGTGGAGGGACTTTTCAAAAGAAGCCCACAGACAGATTGCCCATAGAGGTTCTGAGCGCTGAATGCGGATGGCAAAAAACCGGCATCCGTCAACGTTGATGCGTTGACCAGAATCGGGGTTTGCCCATCCGCGTCTTTTAACAGGCTTTCGGCATTTGCACGGATATACCCCCGCATTGCCGAGGAAAAGATCCGCATATGTTCTGCCGCAAGCCGCTCTTTGCGGACATGCCCCTCTTGGCTTACGGCATCAGCCAGGATCAACGTCCCAATCCCTAGGATTGCCGCGCAGAGGATGCATTCAAACAGGGTAAAACCACGGCTTTGGCGCAGGCTCAAGAAAACATTGGACATCCTCTTCCCCCTATTGTTTCTGGCAGGCGGTCAATGCGATATTGCGGGGACGGTTTTCCTCGGCAGTCGGCACAACCCGGGATGCATCGAACGTGAAACCGACAGAAGAAGAGCCTGAGTCATACTTCGTCCCATTCCAGTCGCCTGAATCCGCAGAAAAGGCCCCATCTCCCCATGCCTTGCGACCTAATGCCACGGCATGGAAAGAACCCGTCATATTCATGATGGTGTCATCCTGGAGTGATGCCAGTTGGCGGCCGACATCCAGTCCCCTGCCATTGTCCAGCCCACGGATAAAAAGCCCCCTCAGATCCGGTGTCCCTTTTTCCCCATTGGCGGCAACCCATCCGGGTGGGCACGTCTGCAGGTTAAATAGCGCAATTTCCCCTTGGGAGCCGCCGCCAGCTTGTCTCCAGTTGCCGTCCTGGCACGATATCAGGCTGCCGTCAGCATCACGGGCAATCAACCCATCCGTATCGCACCTGCCGCCTTTAGTGACAACCCCATTGAGGTTCAGGTAGCCACCGACAGCGAGCCTGCCATCTGCCGCCATCGAATCCATGAAAACCGTCCCATGGGCAGATAAGGCACCCGCATTTAAGATGTCATGGCCGCCCATATCCAGGTCAGTCTCCATCCGGTTTATTTCCGGATGGCCTTCCATCGCATGCCTGGACAGATATTTCCCGTTGAAGAGGTAATCGTCAACCATCATGGCCTGCATGGCGTGCCCAGCAGAAAACCCCGTACTGCCCGCAGACCCATCACACGCCAGGTCGGTGTTGCTGAAAAAACCACTTGCCACAGACCATGCCCCACCGCTGCCTTTGACATGGACTGCATCATCGGAGTAGACCCCACCGCCTTCACTACCGATCAAGGACGAAATGAATGACAGGCTGTCATCAGGGATGATCGTGCCGCCGGCTGTCACCGTCATGGCATTTAGGCGCTGGTTCACTGCATTTTTGGTCACCAGCCCACAGATCTGCTGCCCATAGGCATTGACACCATCATAGTTGCCCGGCAGGTAGCCCCCGTTAATCAGCATGGTGGGCGTCACGACAGTGGTATTGCCGGATACGACAGTGGCCTGAAGAGACGATGCATTCATGAACAGGTATTTACGGAATCCCTCTGAAAACGTCCTGACCTGATGCGCAGCCATACGGTCTTTGGTTTTTGCCGTACTTTCTGAAAGGTTGTCCGCAAGGATCAGGGTGGTGATCCCGATGAATGCGGCGCAGAGCACCACCTCAAAGAGGGTAAATCCCTTAACCGCCTTAAGCCGGAGCCAGAAAGAGGATCCCATCAGAAAAACTCCCTGGCTACCGTAATCGACTGGCTGTCCCCACATGATGCTTCCGCCGCAGCGACTGTCATGGGAAGGTCTGTCACCGCCTCCCCATTGCCAACCGTCACTGAATCCCATTTGGCAGGCAGGCTGCTTGCAATCGCAATGCAGCCGCTCCGTGGGATGTCAGAAACGGTAATCGTGTAAGAACCAGCGTTGTAGTTCGTGGTGAGTGTGCCGCCATAGGCATTGGAAAGGTTGGTCTCCGCCGTATTCCTGAGAGATGACGGCAGTTTCCCACTGTCAATCAACATTGGGTTCAATGAGGTATTGTTCTCAGGCCTGCCATACCCCATCAAATACCGTTCGATGATCTGGCTGACGATATCGATGTCGTTGGCAAGCTGTGTCGCTGTGGTCGATGCGCGGGAGACCCGGTATAGCCCCATTGCCCCGGCAATCAATATCCCGGCAAACCCCAGGACAAGAAGCGTTTCAACCAGTGTGAAGCCGCCGCCCTTACCCAGGGTAAACAGACGCTTTTTCATCAGAACTCCTTTTTGCAAACCCAAAGCGGGGCCAAAGCCCAATCAAGGATCAGGATAGGTGTCTTCCCCACCCTCATCTGTCGTGTACGTCCCAAAGACATTGACGGTTACCGTCACTTCGGGGGATTCGATGGCCTGAACAGCTGCTAAGTACGCATCGGTCTCAGATTCTGTGATGACGCCACAGACCGGCACATTGACGGTAATGCGCTCTCCAGCCAGTTCTGTCCCACGCAGCGCCAGGCTCTGGGCGCACGTCTTCACAATCACAATCTGCTCACCGCCTGTCCATGCTTCCTCCGTATTGATGACCATGAACTGATAACTCTCCGGCCAATTGAGCGTGACCGTGATGTCGCTCAAGACCACGTTCCCCGATGGGAAGGATGCCCCCAAAAGTTCTGCCTTCGTTACCTGTGCCTGGTAGGTATCATCCAACGCGCCATAAGGTCCCCAGATGTACTGCATCGCCGCCTGGTGCGTTTCATTGACGGCGACGGTTTCACTCGTATTGGTTTCAGCCGTGTCGTTCGGATCCTCCAAACCGGTGTCCCCCGCGGTCGGGTCATAGGTGGGATCGGTAATCGTGTTACCTCCCCCTGTCGGCACTTCGCCGGTGTTTTCATACGTGGCAGGGGCAGATGGTGTCGGTCCACAGCCATTGCGGCCTGCCCAGTCATAATGGATCCCGTCAATTTGCATACCCGATGGGGTCATCCGGATACTATGGTCCCTCGTGAAAACATAGCCATTGACCGTCACGCGGCTCCCATCAGAGCCTTCAACGCTGCTGGCAACGGTGATCCCGTTGATGCCGAGTGTCCCGTTATCGTGGGTCACAACGGTCCCATTGGGCATAGTGACCTTTTGGGCGCACAGGTCAATCACCGTGCCATCGGACAAGGTGGCCTGGTCATTGGCGTCTGTCTGTAAGACGCAGATATGTGAGATATCCATCGGTAAGACAATCGAACCCCCAGGCACGGCATTGGGGATCGCGATATCCGCATGCTGGCCGTTCAATAAAGCCGTGTTCCTTGACGCATCCATGACAACCGCCTGCATCACATCTATCCGGTCAGTAAGCCCCGCGGAGAGCTGCCGGTTCTTTTCCGTATCGTTGATATAAAAGTAGACTCTGCCGCCCGCGATATAGTGGTGCCATTGCGTCCCGCCAATCGTCTTACCCAACTGTGCGTCGAGTTCGTCATCGGGGATCACGCCATCGACGGCATGCGTGCAGGCAAAGTCATGGATGGCTTTCTTGTAGGCGTAAAAGTCCACGGTCACCTCGTCGGAGCGGTTGGTCAGCCTATCGACAAGCGCAATCTGCCCGGTTGAAACCGTCGTGAAAGCGAGGAGCACCCCGAAAAGGATGGCGACAAGGAATGCGTACATGGCAACCCACCTGAAAGGCCCCTCCCCGAAGGGAGGGGAAAAACAAAGGTCAGTGATTGATCAACCCCCAGCTTCCGCAACGGTGCCGCTGGTATAGACGATTTCCTGCGTATCGGCAGAACAGGCGGTTTCCGCTTCAGCCACGGTAACCGGGAAGTCGGAGGCCGATGCCTTGACTGCCGTGCCGCCGACAGAGACCTGTGTCCAGCCGGTGTTCAACGCCGAGAGCACCGAGATACATGTTGCCTTCGGGACATTGGTGATGGTGACGGTGTAGTTGTCATCATCGCCTGCGACGGTTAAGGTGGAACCATCGTCGTTTGACAGGGTGCCGTTGTTGTAGCGCAAGGTCGTCGGGATACGCTGGGCGTTATAGAGCAGCTCGTTATCCAAGCCGGTATAGTCAGACTGGCCGGCGTAGAGTGAGTTGACCCCCGCCTGTAACGCGACGACGTCACGCGCCAGCTGCGAGGCGGAGTTCGATGCCCGGGTGGAGTTGTACATCGCCAAAGCCGCTGCCAAAAGCAGCGCGATGAAAACCACCACCAAAAGCATTTCCACCAGGGAAAAGCCACCGGAGTACCGGCGCGCGAGGAGACGCGCATTGGCCGTTATGGTTTGGTTCATGGGAAATTTCCTTTCAAAAAATGCGGCTGAAAAATCAATGCAAGCCCTGCGCCGCGGCAGAGACCTGCTGCTGCATGTCCAGCACCCCGCTTGCCATAAAAAGTGCCAGACCGCCAACGACCAGGAGCATCACGACAAAGATGACGCGCATCCTTGATTTGATTTGCTCCTGGGCTTTGACGACCCATTCCGCCCCCAAGCGTTCGAGCACGACCTCAAACTGCCGGTAACGGGCGTATGTCCCGATGTCATTGATGATTTCCTTGTCCGGGAACTGGTAACCGGTTCGCATCAAGGCGTCGCCCAAGTCGTAACCCGAGCGGATGCCGGACAAGGTGGCCTTGAGCCTGCGTTTAAGCCAAGGCGTTGCGGTCTTTAAGAGGTTTTCTAAGGCTTCTTCAATGCGCATCCCGGCGCTGGTCAAAGCCGATAAGGCAATCAGCCAGGAAGAGCCGACCATGATCCGGTAGATGGCATACGGTGGATAGCGGTCAAGGAAAACACGGATCCGTCCTTCCAACGTGTTCAATGACGCAAAGAAAAGGACAATGACGCCAACCACCGCCCCGAAAAGCACCCAGTACCAGGACTTGATAAATTTGGAGAGTTTCACGAGCATCAGCGCCTGTCCCTTCCATTCCGGCGCAATGGAAAGTGAACTGATTTCCGGGATGATCTTGATGCCAAAGAGGTACAGGACGCCGAACGCCACGCAGATCAACAAAAACGGATAGGCAATGCCGCCCAAGACGGTGGACTGGATGGCTGACTTGGCATTCATCACAACGGCGATGGATTCAAGCGACCGGGGTAAATCACCCCCCTGTTCCCCCGCTGAGACCATCATCGCTTCTTCTGCACTGACCCAGCCGTCGATGGCAACCTGTAACGGTGCGCCGTTTCGCATCTTGGAAAGCCACGCGCCAATCGCAATGGCTTCCGGGTTGTTCCTGCCGGACAAACCAATCCGGCGCCGCTGGAGTTCTTCCAAAGCATCCAAGACGGGTACGTCGTTTCGCATCATCGTGGCAAGCTTTAACCACATCGCACGGCGTGATCCAGTTGCCGATCTGAAAGCCCACTTTGCGTAAACGTCATTGAGATGGTTCAACCAATCCATAAACCTTTAACCCCATGTCATTTGGCAGGTAACAAACACCCGTCGATGTGACGATTATGCGAGGGGTCAAAGGGCTAGTTCAGCTGAAAACGTGGGAAAAAGCCCCCTTCATTTGCAGGCTAAAGCGTGTGGGCAAAAGGATATAAACAACCTCATAAACAGGAGATAGTATTTTGATTTATAATGATAAAATAAAGTGCTTAAAAACAGACTGAACAGACACACGATGGGATTGGTTTATAAAGCGTTGGATGCGTTGGCACCCATGTATTCTGAAGACCTCACCAAGTTAGCCGCCATGAAAGATGAGGAAATCGATTATTCCGATATCCCGCCTTCTCCGCCAGAAAAATGGGAAAAGGCCATCAGGGGCGGTTTTTACCCACCCCATTAATACGACCTTGCCTGCTTGTTCTGAAGTCGGTAAAGTAATGCCAAAGTGACATAGATATCAAGGAGTGGCAGATGGCACAGTTTAATATTTTGATCGGCTGTGAATCGTTCAAGGAAATACGTGAAAATTATGTTTACGTCGACAAAACGTCCATCATTGAAGAAATGCTTACCGGCCCCCGGTCTAAGGTCAGTCTCATTACCCGCCCCCGTAGGTTCGGCAAAACACTGACAATGAGTATGCTTCATGCTTTTTTTGATATTACATGCAACAGCAGGCAGTTGTTTGAGGGGCTTGCCATCTCCAAAAATACAGCATTATGCGAAAAATGGATGAATAAACATCCAACGGTTTTTATTACCTTCAAGGAAATCGAAGGTGATGATTTTGATGATGCCTATGAACAGCTGACGGAACGTATCAGAGTCGTCTTGATTGACCACTCCTACCTTTTGCAAAGTAACAAAATTAATCCAGGAGACAGAGAAAAGCTGACGCTGCTTAGTAAGTCTGCTGGTACCAGAACGGATTTAGCCAATTCCTTGAGTACACTATGTCGCGCACTTAAATCACATTGGGGGAAGCCTGTTATATTGCTGGTCGACGAATATGATGTTCCTATCAATTATGCCCAGCAGGAAGGATACTATGCGAAAATGATCCGCTTTATGCGGAGATTGCTTAGCGGAAGTCTTAAGTCCAATACTTCGCTAGAGTTTGCCGTTGTGACAGGCTGCCTGCGCATAGCCCGGGAAAGCATTTTTACCGGTCTGAACAACTTTAAGTGTTTCGGCATCTCCCATACGAAATATGCAGACAAATTCGGATTTACGCAGCAAGAAGTCGATAACCTGCTTGACGAAGCTGCCTTATCTGATAAAAAGGACTTAATCCAAGAATGGTATGACGGTTACCGCTTTGGCAAGGGAACTGAAATCTATTGTCCATGGGATGTCCTCAATTATGTCAGTGACCTGCAAATTGAACCTTCGAGCTCCCCATTGGCCTATTGGAACAATACCAGCGGCAACGCGATTGTGCGCACATTGATTGATCAAGCTGAAGAAACAACCCGTGACAAAATTGGCGACCTCATTTCTGGCTTGCCCATCCAAGAAAAGCTGACTGAAGACCTGACCTATGACACCGTCTACAAAGATGAATCCAATCTCTGGAGCATGCTCTATCTGACAGGGTATTTAACAAAAGCACCTGTCCAACCAGGGGGTGAGTACACAGCCTTTGTCATTCCCAATAAGGAAATCAGAACAATATTCAAGGATACCGTTTGGCAGTGGTTTAAGGGAGGTCTCAATAAGAATGCCCTTTCCCCGCTTGTGTCAGCACTTTGGGGGGAGGATAGCGAGACCGTCCAGAATATGTTTACGGACATCCTTTTTAACACCATCAGCTATTACGACAGTACCGAGAACTTCTACCACGGCTTTATTGCTGGCGTTCTAACTGGCGCGGGTATGGGTGTTAAGTCCAACCGAGAAAGTGGGCTTGGACGCACCGATGTCACCGTATTGGATCCTGCGAACAAGCGTGCCATCATCATAGAGTTCAAAAGTGCGGAAACATCAGATGACCTTGAACTGAAGGCGGATGAGGCACTCGTTCAGATTGAAGAACGCAAGTATGCTGCTGAAATAGACAAGCGATACAAGATTATCAAATATGGCATGTCCTTCTACAAGAAAGAATGTTTTGCCAAATTAGGTTAGAGCACTAGTACCGATAGGCTCTGCCGGTACAGGTTCCCCTTAAAACACTCTACCGCCGAAAACCGGTTGCAGCCCCCCCAACAGGATCTCCGCATGGTACGGAATCAAAGGAACGAAGCAGCAGAACCGAAGTCCCAATACGCCAACAGGCCACCCTTTCCAGGGCAGCCTGCCGGTTCCAGGAATGGTTTTTCAAACGGTTAGAACGAATACCCGACGGTCACAGAACCACCCACCCCGCGGTGCTTGCCGGTGTACCCATAAACCCCGATGTCAGCCTTCCACGGACAGGTATCGGTCGAATCCATCTTAAGCCCGAATTCACCCCTTAAGCTGCTGCCCTGCAGGTCGGCCGATTTGACGGAGTCCCCATTGACCTTACCCTTGGCTTCGCCGTCGAATTCATATTCGTAAGCCAGGCCGCCGTACCAGTTCCAGCGCTGGTCGGTCGAGGCATACCGCAGCCCCGTCCTCACAATGCTGCTGGTGACGTCATCAAGTTTGTAACGGTCGTCTCCAGCATGGAAGTTCATGCCGTCATAGTTGGTGTAGAAGTACTTGCCATAGACGTCCAGGGTCCTGCCCTTGTCCACTTCAAAGACCTTGCCGACACCCAGATGGGCACCATAGTAGGTGGTGTGCTTGTCGTAGCCATACCGCCTGCCTGCCCCGTCGTGCAGGATGCCGTTTGCATCGTTGCTCAGGCGCCCAAGGCGGATACCGGCTTCGGTGTACCAGTTCGATGGGTCTGTCCATTTCGCCAGGAGGCCGCCACCGGCATAGTGGGCATCACCATGTCCACCAACATTGCTGCCGTGGAGCTTGTAGTTGCCTTCACCGTATTCGGCGAAGACACCAAGGTTCAGGGTACCGGCCTCAAACCCCTTCTTGCCGCCGACTGCCACAATGGCGTTCCAGGTGTTGGCGTTGATATGGCTGCCGGTATTGTAGCGGGAGGTTGCGCCGCCCAAGGAGGCATAGACCGAAGTATCATTGAGCCCTGACTGTGCCTTCATGATGAAGTCGTTGCCGGCTTCAAGCATGGCAAGGCCTGCCTCCATCGCCATGACGGCTGCATGGGTCTGCTCTGCCAGGTGTGGGCCGCCGCCTCCTGCTTCAGTGTCTGTCATAAAGATCAGGTCGCTACCTTCCAACCTGGCCTTGCCTTCACCTTCATACGCGGTACCAACCATGTACTTGGAACCCGTAATGGTCCCCACGCTGTCACCGAAGTCGGAGACCAGCGTCATTTTTTTGTTCGCTTCCAGGGATTCTATATTCTTGAAATGGATCTTCGTCGTATCCACGTCCGCGCCACTATAGTTGATGTTTGACGGGCGGGTCATCAAAGCACCGCTGTCTTTCCAGTCCACATTGCCGAAGGTGACTTTTGATGCCTGGTTCCTGGCGATGGTGTAGGTCACCGCACCGCCCTTGGCTGCCAGCTTGCCGATGATGGTCCCATTGACTGTGACACCGGCTACCGGTTCATAGCTGTAGCTGTTGGTCTTTTCCGATTCGGTGGAAAGGTTCAGCGTGCCATTGGCTTTCAGGAGCGTCATGGTATCACCTGCGGCAACATTCTTAACGTCAGATTCTTCACGGTAATTCATCGCAAAGCTGCTGCCGTCAAGTCCTGCGCCGGTGTAGTTGTACGCATCGCTGCTGCGATCCAGAAGGGTCGCGTCTTTTTCCCAGTCCATCTTGCCTAAGGTGACCTTATCGACGTCTTTCGTGCCCACTGCGTAGATCAGGTGGTCCTTCTCTTTGTTCAGCGTCACGCCTTTACCTTGGGAGCCCGCCACCGTCACGCTTTGCGTAGGGTTGCTTTCCGTGAACGCCTTAGTCTTGTAAGCATTGGCACCGTTGATTTTCGCGCCGTCGAAGAAACCAGCCGCATTGGCCTGCAGGATATCGATATGTTTTCCGGCCTTAACTTCAGGCACGGCCATGCCGTCCGTTTTAACCGTTGCATTTTCTGCCAGTGCCCAGCCGTCAGGTACATCGGAAGCAGCCGAACCCTTCCAGCCGGCAAGGTCGAGTTTATTCAGTCCAACACCGGTGACTTCGTAATTGACCGAACCGGTTTCTGCCTTGACTTTACCTTCTGCTGTGGCTTCAAAGGCGATGCCATTGCCATCCGTATAGGCCACATCGATACTGCCTGCCGTCGGCTGTGTCACTGTATTGCCTTCGGTGATGCCGTCAGCGGCAACCAACGTCATGTTGTCACCGACCGCAACCGCATCTTCAACCTTGTCAAACGTCAGGTCCTTCGCATTAATGGCTGTTTCACCACTGAATGTATAACCGTCATTCGTGTAATACGCTTCGCCTTCATTCCAAGCGATGACCCCCTTAAAGGTAGCCGTATCAACCACCCTTTCTCCCACAGTGTAGGTGAGTTTCGTTTTGGCGCCATCCTGCGAGAGCGTATCGGTACGCGTCCCAGCCAAGGTCAGCTTAGCTTTGACTTCATCATTGAAAGTCTTTTTAAAGGCCTTATCTTCAAACCCTTGAAGGGCTTCACCTTTTTCGTTCTTGATGGCATCCGATGCATCCACTAAAGTCATGGTTGCGCCAGATGCGGCGTCATCCAAACCTGATGTAAACGCCAACCCATCGGTATTGATCGACGCACCAGTTAAGTCAAAGTCCTTGCCATAGGTGGCGACCGTACCATCCTGTTCAAATGCCGCCACTTCCCCCAGCGTCAACGAAGACCCGGTGTTCTTCAGGGCATGGTAAGCCAGTTTTGAACCGTTATCTTCTGCCTTCACACCACTTGCAGTGGTACCTGCCAGTGATATACCGTTTTGGGTGTCTTTCAACTCTGAGGCCTTGTATTTCCTGTCACCGGAAATGTTGTCATCATTAAAGAATCCAGCGGAGGCAACCACAATATCCCTTGAACCACTTGTCAGATCCTTTGGATCACTGAAGTTGCCGGTTGATACGAGAACGCCAGAGCCAGTCCAATCAGAAGCAACGGTGGTTGTATCTGCGCCATTCCAATTGGCAAGGTTAACCTTGTCGACGTTTACACCAGCTACGGCCAAATCAGCTGCATCTTTTACAGCCTGAACTTCGGTAGATGCCGTCGTTTCAAAGGCGATGCCCTGTTCATCTGTGAAAGCTGCTTTAAACGTATTGGTGGTTGGCTGTTTAAGCGGGGTGTCCGTTGATAAACCGCTGGCAGACAGGAGGGTCATCTTGTCGCCAATGTTGACTTTTTCTTGGACATCGCCAATCTTCAGCTTTGTTGCATTAACAGCCGTATCCGTACTGAACTGATATTTGTCGTTGTCGTTCGTGTAATAGACACTGTCCTTGCCCCAATCAACTGAACCATCCAGGGTTGCCGTTGCGACTTTCTTTTCACCCACGGTGTAGATGAGTTTTGTCTTGGCACTATCCTGGGAAAGTGTGTCTGTATGCTTACCTGCCAATGTCAAGGCTTTGCCTTCGATAGCATCTGAAAAGTCCACATCATAGGTTTTGCCATCAAATGCTTTAAGCGTCGCCGAACCATTCTTGATAGCACCGGTTGCGTCAACAACTGTCATGCTGTCATTTGCATTGGCACTATCCAATCCCTTGCCGAACTTAAGGTTATCAGCATTGATTTCCGCATTGGTCAGGTCATATTCATTGTTGTATTTGGCAGCTGTACCGTCCTTCTTGAACTCTGCGACCGTCCCGAGCGTCATGCTTTCAGCAGATTTCCGCATCGCGTAGTAGGTCAGTTTTGCGCCGGAATTTTCTGCCTTCACACCACCGACCTGGTTACCGGTCAGTGTCACCCCATTTTGGGTTTCAGGGGTAAATGCTCCCCCCTTCTGATATTTCCTTTCACCGGAAATGTTCTCATCGGTAAAGAAACCTTTAGAAGCCGTCAGGATATCCCTGGATTCGCCATAAGCCAGGTCAGACGGTACTTCAAAGCTGCCCGTATTGACACTCACGTCTGAGCCTGTCCAGCTATCCGGCGTTTCCGAAGTCCCTGTCCCGTTCCAGCTTCCCAGGTTGACCTTGTCCACCGTCACACCGGTGACTTCATAATTGACTTCACCGGCGGCTGCCTTGACTTCACCTTTAGCCGTAGCATTAAAGGCGATGCCATTGCCATCGGTGTTGTAGGCGACCTCCAGTGTGCCGGCAGATGGCTGTGTGACTGTATTGCTTTCGGAGATGCCGTCAGCCGAAATCAGGGTCATCTTCGCATCAGCTGCCAATGCGGTATTGACCGGTTCAAACGTCAGGTCCTTCGCATTAATGGCTGTTTTACCACTGAATGTATAACCCGTATTCGTGTAATACGCTTCGTTGGCGTTCCAGGCAATTGGACCACTGAAGGCTGCCGTCGCGACATTCTTATCCCCCACTGTGTAGATGAGCTGTGTTTTTGCGCCGTTCTGGGTCAGCTTGTCACTACGTGTTCCGGCGAGGTTCAGTTTTTCCTTAACGTTATCGCTGAACTCAACGTCAACGTCTTTGCCACCAAAGTCTTTCAGTGTTTGATTGTCTGCATTTTTGATGGCTTCAGTTGCATCGACGACAACCATCTTGTCGCCTGCTTTTGCGTCTTTAATGCCATCGGTAAACTTAAAGTCATCTGCTGTAATCTCAGCAGCAGTCAGATCGTATCCACTGTCATATGTAGCTACCGCTTTTCCACCTGCGGCAAATGCTGTGGTGATGGTTCCAAGCGTCAGTGCCGTACCGGTTTTCCTCATATTGTAGAAAGTGAGGGTATCTTTTGCTTCATTTGCCTTGACGCCACCAACCTGGTTACCATCCAATTTCACACCATTTTGGTCTTCTTGTTCAAATGGTTCATCATCCTTATAGGCCTTGGCACCCGTCACGTCGCCAAAAAATCCCTTATCGGCAGTCAGGACAACTTTTGAGCCATTTGACAGATTCGATGGTGTTTTAAAGTCACCTGTGTCAACGGCAACGTTTTCGCCCTCCCAACCTGAGGTAACAGCAGTCGTCGTGCCATTCCAGTTGTCAAGATTGACACCGTTTACGGTCACTGTCGATACAACGTAATTGACAGCATCTACTGCAGCTTTGACATCACCTTTAGCCGTAGCATCGAAGGCAATATCGTTTTCTTTATAGTCCACAGCAACTGTCCCCTTGTTTTCACCCGGCTGTGTGATGTGCTTGTTTGTGATACCGGTAGCCCCTTTAACCAGTGTCTTAGTGCTACCTTCTTTGAGGGGAGTCGTATCCGTACCCGAAAAGGTCAGACCCGATGCGTCAATAGCCGTTGTTTCGTTGAATGTGAGCCCTTCTTTGCTGACATCACGTCCTGTACCCCACGTCATGTCTCCCAGGATGACATTTGATGCCACGCTGGATACTTGATACAGCACGTTCTGATAGCTGTTTTCTTTATCCAGGGAAACCGTATGGGTACTCTTTGTTGTAATGGTCACGCCATTAACAGGCGCGGCTTCCGACGTTTCGACGGTCTTTACCTCCTTGGACAGGTTCTTTTCGCTTAAATCTTCCGTATCGCCGGAATAAATAAGCGAAAGCGTGTTGAAATCATTTTCCGTATCAGACGCAAGCAGCGTCATCTGCCCGTCGGTGGCGGTTTTGACAAGTTCGCTTCCGTCTTTTGTTACGTCTCTAACGTCAAGGGAAGCCCGTTGCTTACTCGCGTCCGTTGTATCTGCAAACTCACCTGCCTTCAGTACGGTCGCGCCGTTCTCCCACGCCAGCTTACTGGCAAGCCTGATGGTTTCAAAGTTCGTAATCACCGGGGCAGACAGGCCGGTCGCTTCCAGTTGCAGGGTATTGCCGGTAACGGCGTCTCCGTCTCCGTCACTATACCCGCCATAAATCGAGCTATTACTATTAAATACAGGGGCGGCCCTGCCTTCTTCTTTTGACAGGATCACCGTGTTGTCTGTGGCGTTGCCACTATCGGAATAACCGCCATACACACCATATTCCACCGTGCCGCCGCTGATTTTTACTGTGTTGCCCGTGACGTCGCCGCTATCACTGTAACCGCCATTCACAGTGCCCACCGTGCCGTCGCTGATGTTTACTGTGTTGTCCGTGGCGTCGCGGCTGTCACTGTAACCACCATCCACACTTTCTTCCACCGTGCCACCGGTCACGTTCACCGTGTTACCTGTAGCATTGCCACTGAAACTGTAACCGCCATTCAGAGCCGCCACTTTGCCATCGCTGATACTTACCGTGTTGCCTGTGACGTCGCCGCTATCACTGTAACCGCCTCTCACAACGCCCAGCGTGCCACCGCTGATGGTCACTGTGTTGCCTGTCACTGCACCGGAGCCTTCCGTTTCACCGCCGTAAACGGTTGCTTCTACGGTGCCGCCGGTTATATTCACCTTATTGCCTGTCACGTCAGCATCAGTGGCGCGCCCGCCGAAAGCAGCCGTGGCTTTCGTACCATCCGTTATGTTCAGCGTATTGCCTTCTTCCCGCTGGCCGGGCGTGTTGGTGCCGCCACTGCCGTACAGGTACTTTTCGGTGACAGACAGGTTCAGTTTTTCTGCATCGGCAGGCTTATCCAATTTCCATTTATAAGAAACGAGACTGTCGGTTACGCCGTCAAGCCACACCGTTTTTTCAGAAGTATCCAGTCCGGTAACCGTCAGCGTTTTGCCGCCCTGCACGTCCAGCAGGGTCACATCGCCCAGATCCGTATTAAAGCCGGCGCCGGGAGTAATGGTCAGGTTGGAGCCGCCTGAATTATCAATGGACAGGTCAACACCCTGCGCCGTCAGCGTCAGCATGGTATCGCCCGCGCTGATGCTGTCAGGCAGCACAAAGGAGTACTTTTCAAAATTCTGAATTTCCGGAGCAGATAGGCCGGTCGCTTCCACCTGCAGGGTATTGCCGGTAACGGCGTCGCGGTCTCCGCCACTATACCCGTCATAAACCGTAACGTACCCGCCATAAACCGTACCGTTCAACACAGGGACATCCTTGCCTTCCTGCTTTGACAGGATGACCCTATTGCCCGTAGCGCTGCCAAGGTATGAATAACCGCCATACACAGTTCCCACCGTGCCACCGGTCACGTTCACCGTGTTACCTGTAGCGTTGCCGTCACCGCTTTGACCACCATAAATAGAACCAATCACCTTGCCGCCGCTGATGTCCACCGTATTGCCCTTAGCGTCGCCATCAGCTGCTTTGCCGCCATTCACATTGCCCACCGTGCCGCCACTGATGGTTACCGTATTGCCCGTGATGCTTCCCGAATCTGAATCAACAGACCCGCCATACACTTCGTTCGCCGTACCGCCGCTGATGGTTACCGTATTGCCTTCGCCTTCGCCGGCGCCGCCTACGCTGCCGCCGTTACTGTAACCGCCATACACTTTGTTCGCCGTACCGCCGCTGATGTAGACATGATTGCCTGTGACGCTGCCGTTAACACCGAAACCACCAACTACTGATTGTCGCACCGTGCCGTCGGACATGTACACCGTATTGCCTGTCACGTCACTGCCACCTACGACAAAACCGCCATAAACAGCAACACTATTAACACTAGAATTCAAAATCTGTACCGTTGCGTTTTTAGCAGTATTACCCGTACTCTCGTATCGGCCATAAACATGATTGTAGTCTTCGTCAATCACGACCGTATAATCCGGTGGGTCTCCTATATAGTCGTCATCATCAAAATGCCCCCCGCTGCTGGCCATTACGTGTCCCGGCACGACGCAAAGAGTGGCAAAGGCCAGCGCAGCCGCCACATACCGGGGCACCCACAGAGAATCGGACAGCTGCCCAGCTTTGTGCAACGCCGGCAAAATGCGCCCGCGTCTTACCTTCGCGCCGTCATTCACAGTTGCGTCGCTTGTTGTTTTGACGACCGTCCCTGTACCGCTATGTGACTTGGCGAGTTCCGAGACAACACTCAGGCATCTCTTGGCTTTGTTCCATACGGTTTTATAGATCTTGTTCATGGGGGTGGCTCCTTCTATGGCAATCCTGCCCGGTACACGCTGACCAGGCCCTGGCTGTTTCCAAAAACGCCAATTTTTGTACCGACATCACAAAAAACGCATCAACATCCAGTTCCCGGTTTTTACAGGATGGTAAAAGTCCAAGTTCCTTTAATACGGATTAGGGGAAAAACTCAAAAATAGACTATTT
>JAEEGK010010220.1_pt1 | contig 21683 bp, 17 predicted proteins | sample 8958771 | NCBI WGS metagenome assembly JAEEGK01 (sample SAMN16246547, study PRJNA631951) | gut metagenome | biome: gut microbiome; feature: rumen; material: SC-attached | host: Bos | place: Iran: Karaj | collected 2018-10 | reverse complement strand
AGGCTTCCACAGATGGCACACTGCTGCTGACGGGCGGTAGTTTTCATCCATTCCAACGAGATGCTCGTAGATTCGTCCTCAGCGATATCTGTGGGCTCTGTGGCAAATCCTGTACTCCACATCTCGGGCAGAACATAGAGATCACTCCCAGGCTGCTCAGCCATGAGTTGTTCGGCACGTCGGATATTCTCTGCGGGATTGCCCCATGCGATGTCTAACTGTAAGATTGTAACCTTCATTTGATATAAAAATCTTTCGTTAATTGTTGATACCAAGCACTTCTGACATTGGGTGTATCTTCGATAATTCCTTCTTCGATAACCAATTCGTTTACAGGGTGTTTCCGAAATTCAATCAACTGGCGCTTTGGCTGTTTCTTGGGAGTGGTCTTTACCAGGCAGACGCGTGACAGAAAGAACCCAGAAAGACAGGCGGCAGACTCAATCAGAGAACGGCTCTCGGAAGGAATCACCAGCGAGAGACAGCCATCGTCTTTCAACAGACGGAAGGCTTGATGGATCAGTCCGTCGTAAGTCAGGCTGACCGTATGGCGGGCCATTGTCCGCTGGTCGTCCGGACATTCGAGAGAATCGACGAAATATGGCGGATTGCTGACAATGACATCAAAACATTCAGTGTCATTGAATTTCATCAAATCCTGATGCAAGATTGTAATCCGTTCGGAAAACGGAGAAAGCCGGACATTCTCACGAGCCTGAGCCACTGCCTCAGGATTGATATCGATGCCGATGAGCTCAGATTCAGGGAATCGCTGAGCCATCATCAGGGCGATCAGTCCTGTGCCTGTTCCGATGTCGAGAATGCGGCATTTACCCGATGGTGCTGCGGCCCATGCGCCCAGGAGCGTACCATCGGTCCCTACCTTCATGGCGCACCGCTGCTGGTGGACGATGAACTGGCGGAACTGGAAGTATTCGTTCGACATTTCGGGCAACAAAGGTAGCAATAATCCGACAAAAAGCCAAAGAAATTTTAATTATTTGTTAATTCTTTGCCTCTTCCTATCGTATTCTTATTTATTTTTAGTAACTTTGCAGCCAATTTGCAAAATAACAATTAGAAATATATATGAGTCAGAACAAAAACGCAGCATTCCAGATGATTGCTGATATTGATGGGGATTTCAAGGATCTGATCGAGCATCAGACCCCTGAGGTGGCCCCTATCCTACCCGTCCGGAACATCGTACTTTTCCCGGGTGTGGTAACACCCATCCTGATCGGGCGAGAATCAAGTAAGACCCTTGTACAGAAGGCAGAGAAGCGTGGAACCATTATCTGTGTCATTCCGCAGCGCGATCCCGACGTGGACTATCCACAGCAGGAAGACCTCTATGAGTTTGGTGTCTATGCGAAGGTGATGAAGCAGCTGACACTGCCCAATGGAAATATCACCACCATCGTTCAGGGACTGGGTCGTATGCACCTCAGCCGCATCATCAGAACCACTCCTTATCTGGAGGGTGAGGTTCATCCCTTCAACGATATCGAGCCTGAGAAGCGCGACAAGGAGTTCAGAACGGCGATGGAAGACCTGAGAAACATGGTCAACGAGTACATCAACGTCTCAGAAGACATCCCCGACGAGGCTTCGTTTGCCATCAAGAATATCAACAACGACATCATGGCCCTCAACTTCGTCTGCTCGAACATGCCCTTCTCGCTCAACGATAAGATGCAGCTGTTGCTGAAAGAGACGGTGAAAGAGCGTCTGTTTGGTGTCATGAAGCTGATCAACCGCGAGATCAACCTCCAGAACCTGAAGGCTGACATCCGCAACAAGACCCGTGAGGACATCGACGAGCAGCAGCGTAACTACTTCCTCCAGCAGCAGATCAAGAACATGCAGGCTGAGATGGGACACGGTGAGTCGTCGCCCGAGAAATATGAACTGCTGAAGAAGGCTGCCCTGAAGAAATGGTCGGCCGAAGTAGACAAGGCCTTCCACAAGGAAGCCGACAAGCTCGACAACCTGAATCCCCAGAGTCCGGAGTTCAACGTGCAGCTTACCTACCTGCAGACACTCGTAGGACTGCCTTGGGGTGAATACACTGAGGACGACCTGAACCTGAAGCGTGCCCAGAAGATACTCGACCACGATCACTACGGTATGGAGAAGGTGAAGGAGCGCATCCTCGAATATATGGCTGTGCTCGCCCTGCGTGGTGACCTGAAGAGTCCGATCATCTGTCTCTATGGTCCTCCGGGCGTGGGTAAGACCTCACTGGGTAAGTCGATTGCCGCCGCCATGAAACGTAAGTATGTCCGTATGTCGTTGGGTGGTCTTCACGACGAGGCTGAGATCCGTGGACACCGTCGTACCTATATCGGTGCGATGCCCGGACGTATCATTAAGTCGATCCAGCGAGCCGGTTCGAGCAACCCCGTCTTCATCCTCGATGAAATCGACAAAGTGACGCAGAACACCCACAACGGTGACCCTGCTTCGGCTCTGTTGGAAGTACTCGATCCAGAGCAGAACAATGCCTTCCACGACAATTATCTCGACCTGGATTACGATCTCTCGAAGGTGCTCTTCATCGCTACGGCCAATAACCTCAGTACCATCCCCAAGCCCCTACTCGACCGTATGGAAATTATTGAGGTAAGTGGCTATATCACAGAGGAAAAGATTGAAATCGCGAAGCGTCACTTGATACCTCGTGAGCTCGACAGTACTGGTCTCAGTGTGCCTGAGTTGAAGCCCACCTTCAACAAGGCCGCCATCGAGATGATCATCGAGCGCTATACCCGTGAGAGCGGTGTCCGTCAGTTGGAGAAGCAGGTGAACAAAGCCCTCCGGAAGATTGCCTTCAAGCGTCAGGTGGAGGATAGCACGAACTATAAGAAGATCACCCCCGCAGAGATTGAAGACCTGTTGGGAAAACCGCCATTCTATCGCGATATCTACCAAGGTAACGACTACGCAGGTGTGGTAACGGGTCTGGCCTGGACGAGTGTGGGCGGTGAGATCCTCTTCATCGAGACGTCACTCTCGAAGGGTAAGGGATCCAAGCTGACGTTGACAGGAAACCTGGGTGACGTGATGAAGGAGAGTGCCATCCTGGCGCTCGAATACGTGAAGGCCCATGCGGAGACCCTGAATATCGACTACCGTATCTTCGACAACTGGAACATCCATATCCATGTACCCGAAGGAGCCACACCGAAGGATGGTCCATCGGCAGGTATCACCATCGCCACCTCGATCGCTTCTGCCCTCACCCAACGGAAGGTGCGTAAGAATACGGCGATGACGGGTGAGATCACCCTGCGTGGTAAGGTGCTCCCCGTGGGTGGTATCAAGGAGAAGATCCTCGCTGCCAAGCGTGCCGGTATCACTGACATCGTGATGTGTCAGGAGAACGAGAAGGATATCCTCGAGATTCCCGATATGTACCTGAAAGGTGTGACCTTCCACTATGTGGAGAATGTTCAGGATGTATGGAATTTCGCCCTGACCAAGGAAATTGTCAAGAACCCGCTCGATTTCACCATCCCCGAGGAAGAGAAGAAAGAAAAGTGAGAGATGACGTTCGAATTACAATATACTGACTCAGCGAGTGATGCCCGTGCTGGTGTGATAACAACCGATCACGGACAGATCCAGACACCTATCTTCATGCCTGTGGGGACGGTGGGTAGTGTCAAGGGTGTACACTTTGCCGAACTGCGCGAGCAGATCAAGGCACAGATCATCCTCGGCAATACCTATCACCTCTACCTGCGTCCGGGTCTCGACATCCTGCGCAAGGCAGGCGGACTCCATAAGTTCAATACCTGGGACCGTCCGATCCTGACCGACTCAGGCGGCTTTCAGGTCTTCTCGCTTACAGGCATCAGGAAACTCACCGAGGAAGGCTGTCAGTTCAGCAGTCATATCGATGGATCCAAGCATATCTTCACGCCAGAGAACGTGATGGACACAGAGCGCGTGATCGGAGCCGATATCATGATGGCCCTCGACGAGTGTCCCCCAGGACAGAGCGATTACCAGTATGCGAAGAATTCACTGGGACTGACCCAGCGATGGCTGGAACGCTGCGTGAAGCGCTTCAACGAGACGGAGCCCCTCTACGGTTATAACCAGACACTCTTCCCCATCGTGCAGGGTTGTACCTATAAGGATCTGCGACAGGATGCAGCCAAGCATGTGTGTGATGTGCTGAGTCGTCTGAACGACGGCGGTGGTGCTTCCATCGGAGGATTGGCTGTAGGCGAACCCACTGAGGTGATGTACGATATGATTGAGGTGGTCAATGAGATTCTGCCCAAGGACCGTCCCCGTTACCTGATGGGTGTAGGTACCCCTCAGAACATCCTCGAGGCTATTGAGCGAGGTGTCGATATGTTCGACTGTGTGATGCCCACCCGTAATGGCCGTAATGCGATGCTCTTCACCTACGAGGGTACGATGAATATGCGTAACAAGAAGTGGGAGGACGACTTCTCACCCATCGATCCCGATGGCTGTGATATCGACCGTATCCACTCGAAGGCCTATCTCCATCACCTCTTCAAGGCACAGGAGCTGCTCGCCATGCAGATAGCCAGCATCCATAACCTCGCCTTCTATCTGCGACTCGTCACGGATGCCCGACAGCATATCCTGGCAGGCGACTTCGTACAATGGAAGCGCAGTGTGATCGACCAATTAGGAAAGAGAAGATGAAAGAGAAGTTGCAGCAAATAGGATCCCGGTTCGCGAAGATCAGACTTCCGAAGGTGAAGCTTCCGAAACTGAAGCTTTTCAGCGTTCTTTCGCGTCTGGACCGTTATCTGATGAAGAAGTTTATCGGCACCTATATCTTCTCCATCATCCTCATCATCTCTGTTGCCATCGTCTTTGACTTCAACGAGAACCTTGCGAAGTTCTCTACCTACGGCGCCCCCTGGAAGGCTATTATCTTCGATTATTACGCCAATTTCGTGCCTTATTTTGCCAACCTCTTCTCTCCCTTGTTTGTCTTCATCTCCGTCATCTTCTTCACGTCGAAGTTGGCAGGCAATTCGGAGATTATCGCCATGTTGGCCGCTGGTGTCAGCTTCAAGCAACTGCTGAAGCCGTACATCATTTCGGCAGCCCTTATCGCTGTCGTCAATTTCTATCTCGGCTCCTACGTCATTCCGCATGGAACGGTGGTGCGTCAGAACTTCGAGGCGAAGTACAAGAACAACAAACGTGTTACTTCAGCTTCTAATGTGCAGTTGATGGTGGGTCCGGGAACCATTGCCTATATCCAGCAATACGACAACAACTCTAAGACAGGCTACGGCTTCTCGCTCGACAAGTTCGAGAACAAGAAGCTCGTCAGTCACATGACGGCCTCTACCATCCGCTATGACTCGATCAGTGAGGCCCGTTATCATTGGAAGGCGATGAACTACAAGATCCGTACGCTGAAGGGACTGCGCGAGGAGATACAATCGGGCGATGTCATCGACACCCTGATTCAGATGGAGCCGATGGACCTTGTCTTCTCCAGTGGTCAGCAGGAGACGCTCACCTCCTCCGAACTGCGTCAGTACATCACGAAGCAGACGGAACGCGGCTCCAGCAATGTGGTGCAGTACGAAGTGGAGTATCACAAGCGTATAGCCACCTCTTTCGCCTCGTTCATCCTGACCATCATCGGTGTCAGTCTGTCCAGTCGTAAGCGCAAGGGCGGTATGGGTCTCTACCTCGGTATCGGACTGGCCCTCTCCTTCTCGTATATCCTGCTGCAGACCATCAGTGCGACGTTTGCCATCAATGCCGACACACCGCCTATCATCGCAGCATGGATGCCGAATGTCTTGTATTTGATTATCGCGTATTATTGTTACCGACAAGCACCAAATTAATGAAATTTGAAGAAACATATCTGAACGACAATATCCTCGATGCGCTTTATGACATGCGCTTCGACGAGATGACCCCCATACAGGAACGTTGCATACCTGAGATTCTCGACGGTTACGACCTACTTGGTGTGGCTCAGACGGGTACGGGAAAGACCGCAGCCTATCTGTTGCCTATCCTCTCGATGCTCGACGACGGGGACTATCCCAAAGATGCCATCAACTGTGTGGTTATGTCGCCTACCCGTGAGCTCGCCCAGCAGATAGACCAGGCGATGCAGGGCTTCGGCTATTACCTCGATGACGTATCGTCTGTTGCTGTCTATGGCGGTAATGATGGCGGACGCTACGAACAGGAGTTGCGTGGCATGCGTCTCGGCGCTGATGTGCTCATCGCGACCCCAGGCCGACTACTCAGCCACATGAAGGTGGGCAATCTCGATCTTTCGCGCTGCAGTTTCTTTGTGCTCGACGAAGCCGACCGTATGCTCGACATGGGATTCATCGACGATATCATGAAGCTCGTCAGTGCGCTACCCCAGAACTGTCAGCGAATCATGTTCTCGGCCACGATGCCGCCTAAGATCCGTGAGCTCGCCGTACAGCTGCTCCACAATCCCGTCGAGGTGAAGATAGCCGTCTCGAAGCCCGCAGAGAAGATTCAGCAGAGTGCCTACGTCTGCTACGATCCGCAGAAGCTGAAGATCATCAACCACATCTTCAAACAAGGTGACCTGAAGCGCGTCATCATCTTCTCAGGCAAGAAGGAGCGTGTCAAGGAGATTGCGCGCAGTCTGAAGTCCATGCATATCAACTGTGACCAGATGCACAGCGATCTCTCCCAACAGGAGCGCGACGAGGTGATGTATCGTTTCAAGGCCGGACAGACCGATGTGCTCGTGGCTACCGATATCGTGGCCAGAGGCATTGACATCGACGATATCCTGACAGTCATCAACTACGACGTACCCCACGATGCAGAGGACTATGTACACCGCATCGGACGTACGGCCCGTGCCCAGCGCGACGGCGTGGCCATCACTTTCATCAGTGAGGCTGACATCTATCGATTCCAGCAGATCGAGCATTTCCTCGGTAAGGAAGTCACGAAGAATCCGCTGCCCGAAGGTATCGGCGAAGGTCCCGAATACACGAAGCGTGAGAAGAAACGTTCGAATACCCGTCGTCATGGCCGCTGGCACTCACGTGGAAATGGCTCCAAGAACAATCGCAACAAGAAATCTTGATTTTTAGTTTAGAGTTTAAAGTTTAGAGTTTAAAGTTTATAGTTTAATGCTGACAAATCCCATCGCAAAGATCAACCTCGGGCTTAACGTTGTAGAACGTCGCCCTGATGGTTACCACAACCTGGAAACCGTCTTCTACCCTGTTCCCATCTGTGATGCCCTCGAGGTATTCCCCATGGACCCGCAGTTCCCCTCAGCGTTCGATTGTGACCTGAAGGTTACAAATATCCATATTGACGGTGACGAGCAACGTAACCTCGTGGTACGTGCCTATAACCTGTTGAAGCAGGACTTTCCTGACCTACCCCGCGTGCACGCGCATTTATATAAAGGTATACCTACGCAGGCTGGTATGGGTGGCGGTTCAAGCGATTGTGGCTTTATGATCACTCTGCTCAACCGTCAGTTCCAGCTCGGACTCTCTGACGAACAGATGATTGCGTATGCGGCCAGATTGGGAGCCGACTGTGCTTTCTTCATTCTCAACAAGCCTTGTTATGCAGAAGGTATCGGTGAGAAACTCGAGCCCATCGACCTCCAGCTGAAAGGCTGGTATCTGGCCGTCGTGCGTCCTGATATTCCCGTACCCACTAAGGAGGCATTCTCACTCATCACGCCACAACGCCCACAGAAGAACTGTCGCGACATCGTGATGCAACCCGTTGAAACATGGCGTAACGAGCTCACCAACGATTTCGAGAAGAGTGTCTTTGCCCTTCATCCCGAGATAGGTGCCATCAAACAACGGCTCTATGATCTGGGAGCTGTCTATGCCGCTATGTCTGGATCAGGATCCTCTCTCTTCGGTCTCTTCCGTGATCCTGTAGATCTTTCTGAATTCAACCAAGAGGGAACCTTCAAACAAATCATCCCACTCACATAAAAAAAGCTCCCGAACTTCGGGAGCCTTTTTATTATCTCGTTATTATATCTTTACTGAATACCGTCTTTACGGAGTTTCTCCTGCCATTTCCAGGCGCTCTTCAGTACCTCTTCGGTAGGGGTGTCGGCCTTCCAGCCCAGCACCTTGTTGGCCTTGTCAACATTGCCCCATACCTGCTCGATATCGCCCTCGCGACGTGGTGCATACTCCCAGTTCACCTTCACACCAGTAGCCTTCTCAAAGCCCTCAACTACCTCGAGTGTCGAGAGACCCTTACCAGTACCGATGTTGAACACCTCTACAGCTTCTGTCTCAGGCTTATCAAGTACGCGCTCCATAGCCTTCACGTGAGCCTTTGCCAGATCCACTACATAGATATAGTCGCGGATACAAGTCTTATCAGGTGTATTGTAGTCGTGTCCGAAGATCTTCAGTTGCTTACGGATACCCATAGCCGTCTGGGTCACAAAAGGAATCAGGTTCATAGGTACACCGTTAGGCAGTTCACCGATCAATGCTGTGGGGTGAGCACCGATGGGGTTGAAATATCTCAGAATGATACTCTTGATAGGCGCACCTGAGTGGATGTAGTCCTGGATGATCTCCTCGTTGATCTGCTTCGTGTTACCATAGGGACTCATTGCTTTCTGGATAGGTGCATTCTCTGTCACAGGCAGATTCTCCTGTGAAGGCTGGCCGTATACCGTACAGCTCGACGAGAAGATGATACCCTTCACATCGTACTTCGGCATCAGCTCCAGCAAGTTGATGAGTGATGTCAGATTGTTTCGATAGTAGAGCAGCGGTTTCTCTACACTCTCTCCCACAGCCTTAGAGGCAGCGAAGTGGATGATACCTTCAATCTTCGGATACTTCTTAAACACACCCTCCAGCGCATCCATATCGCAACAGTCCACTTTCTCGAAGGCAGGGCGAATACCCGTAATCTTCTCGATGCCGTCAACGACATTTGCATTAGAATTCGACAGATTGTCGATGATCACTACCTCATAGCCTGCTTCCTGCAGTTCAACGGTTGTATGGCTTCCGATAAAGCCTGTACCACCAGTCACCAAAATTGTCTGTTTCATATTTGTAGTTTATAATAAGAATGCTATCTGAGTTTGCAAAGATAGACAATTTATGCGAGATGCACAAGAAAAAAACGAAAAAAGATATAAAAAAAGGGAAAGGGGAAACCAGAACAGTTTCCCCTTACCTTTTTAGCGAGATGATAGATTCCCATAGTCTGACTCGCTACTGAAAAATAGGCCTCTGCCCATTACAGACTATGTTTGTGCCGGTAGTAAGTTCAAATGACGACATTTCGGACGCCCAGCAAATCCGGCTGCTTCGCCCAGCCTCCCTATATAAGCTATTTTCTGTTATTTTCGTTGACGACGATATATGCTGTTAGAATTTTTGCAAAAGGGTTATCGAGTGCAAATATAAGTAAAAAAATGATAAGTGGTTCACTCTTTAACATTTATTAAAGACTCTTTGCAAGTGTTATGCGTAAAATCGAGGATGTCGAATTTGTGACCCTATAACGATGGTCGATTCTAAGGCCTACAAGCCACAAAATCTCACCCTTATTATCAGTGACAACCAATTGACGTCGTTTATCCAATAGGGAAAGTTTCTGATCAGTCAGGAAATCGCTGACAAGACGATGTCCCTCCATACCAAAAGGACAGAACTTATCGCCTGTCTGTACTGGTCTGATGGTTAAAGGAAATTGAATGTTTGCTTTATCTATTGTTGCACAAAGCACTGAGTTTGAAATAGATATATCTTTAGAGATATCAAAAGAAAAAAGCATATTCTCAGTGTAGCGATAGTGCCCTGTCTCTGGTATTTTCATCGTTTTCATCGGTGCCTGAATGGGCTCGAGGATGAGTTGGCCACGATCGATCAACAGGGTATGTGAAGAGGATAAGAACTCCCTACCCGATTCCCCGTTGAGATGGGCGAAAATCTGATCAGTCTGCGTAGAATTATACCCAAAAGGAACCAGCCATTCATGAAGGAAAGCCTCGGGTGAAGGTTGCTGTTGAAGACTGTCAATGGACACTTTCTGAGTCTCAGAGCCATCTTCGCGTTGTACCAACGAAGCAAGCCGAGAAGATATGTAGTTGTTAAATATTTTCTCTGTTTGTTGCAGATAATGGGCGGTTTTATCGATATTTTCAGCAACATTTGGGTTGATTTCACGTAAAATAGGTAGTACACGCAGGCGAATCTTATTACGTACCACATCGTCGACGAGATTAGTGGAATCAACGACATATTCCTGGTGGATTGTCTTGAGATAATCCTCGATCTCCTGACGACTGAGGCAGAGCAACGGACGGACGATCTGTCCGTTTTTGGGACGAATACCTGTCAGCCCATGAATACCTGCACCACGAATCAGATTCATGAGCAGTGTCTCGACAGCATCGTCACGATGATGGGCGACACACACATCAGACGCTCCGATATCCTGACATAGTTGACGGAAATAGCCATAACGCAAGTCGCGTGCAGCCATTTCAATGCTTACTTGATGTAAAGTAGCATATTCGCCTGTTTCAAAATGAATTAAATGAAGCGGAATATCATGAGACTTACAGAGCGATTTGACAAATTCTTCATCACGATCACTCTCATCGCCACGTAAATGAAAATTACAATGAGCAGCCTCAATACGATAGCCCAACTGCTTCAGAATGAGCAGCAAGGCCACACTATCAGCACCTCCGCTGATGGCCACAACGTGAAGATCGTCGTGGGACAGCAACTGGTGCTTCGCGATGAAATCGGTAACTTTATTCCACATACAAAACCAGTCCCTTCAGATACTCACCCTCGGGATGATAGATATTGATCGGATGATCAGCTGGCTGATGCAACTGATGGAGAATGCGCACCTTACGACCAGCCTGGGCGGCTGCCGTAAAGACTGCATTACGGAAATGATCTTTTGTTACCACCTGTGAACAACTGAAGGTGAAGAGGATACCGCCTGACTGAATCTTCTGGAAAGCTTTGTTATTCAGACGGGTATACCCTTTGAGCGCATTGTGCAGAGCCCCTCGGTGTTTAGCGAAGGCCGGCGGATCGAGGATTATCAGATCGTACTGGTCGCCAGCTTGTTCGAGGAACTTGAAAGCATCCTCACAGAAGGCCTGATGACGTGCGTCGCCAGGAAAGTTGAGCTCAACATTACGGTTGGTGAGTTCGATGGCCTTAGCACTACTGTCAACAGAATGAACCAGCTGTGCCCCACCCCGCATGGCATAGAACGAGAAACCTCCGGTATAGCAGAACATATTGAGCACACGCTTACCACGAGCGAATCGTTCGAGCAGTGAACGGTTCTCGCGCTGATCGACGAAGAAGCCTGTCTTCTGACCACGCAGCCAGTCGACATAGAACTTCAGACCGTTCTCGAGGGCGATGTTATCGTCGCTTCCACCATAGAGGAAGCCGTTCTCCATGTGGTCCATAAAAGGTAAGGTGGTCTCGCTCTTATAATAAACATTCTCGAGGCGGTCACCCATCACACGGACGAGTTGAGCGGCTATCTCCTTACGACAGAGATGCATACCTATGCTATGAGCCTGCATAACAGCAGTCTTACCATAGACGTCGATGATGAGTCCAGGCAACAGATCGCCCTCGCCGTGAACCAACCGGTATGTGTTATTGTCAGGATTATCGGCAATACCAATGGCCTGTCTCATTTTCAGGGCCGACGTGAGTCGTGAAGCCCAGAAGTCGGCATCTATGGGAACATCGCGGAAAGAAAGCACACGTACAGCGATAGAACCTGCCTGATAATGTCCTACGGCGATGAAATCGTTCTTTGAGGTATGCACACGGACGAGTTCGCCCTCTTCTATGTCGTTGTCCTGCTGTTGTATAGCCCCAGAGAACACCCATGGATGGAAGCGTAGCAGACTCTCCTCTTTGCCTCGTTTAAGATATACTGTTTTCATACGGTTTTGGTTCTTCAACTATCTGAAGGCTATAATCGCCTGTTTCGTTCAGTCTGACGAGTTCGTGATAAATAAGCACACAAGCCCAGGCGTCGATGGCAGCATAGTTCTTCTGACTGTCTTTCAGCACGTCGCGCTCCCAGTTGGAAAGTCGCTCACTCTTGCTGATACGCTCATGGAACAGGTTGGCGTAGATTTTCACCAGACTCTGGTCCTCGATGCCGATGGCCTTCACCATATCCTGAAGGTCGATAAACCCAGCAGCCTCAAACTCACCCAACTCTTTCAGCGCGAGGATATCATTGCGCCAAGCCAGTCCTACCTTCTTGATCGATGTGGCTTCAAGCAGACGGATGATATCAGGGGTGAGACCCGTGTGGTTCAGGCGGAACAAGAAGCAGCAGTCCTGTGTGGCTACCTGGAGCAAAGAGCACTTGTAATGAGTACCTTTTGCAAAGGCTGGACGGGTCTCGGTATCGAACCCCAGAACCTCTTGTTGGAGCAGATAGTCAACGCAGCGCTCGGCCTCCTCACTGGAAACCACCACCACAATCCTACCAGGGAAAGTTACCTTGGGTAAGTCGGTCAAAGAGTCCTTATTTACCTTATTAAATATTAACTTTTTCATTTCTGAGTGCAAAATTACAAAAAAAACTGCGTTTTTATGATGAAATCTGAGTTTTTTAAACTACTTTTGCATCAAAATATTGCAAATAACATCAAAATGGCCAAGAAGAAGAAGGTAAAGAGCGAAAAAAACGCTTCAAGTTTCGCCTCTATACAGAGTGTGAAGAATATCGTCCAAAATGAGAAACTGAACTTTGTGATCGGTATTATACTGGTCATTGTGGCATTCTATTTCATCTTGGCGTTCGTGTCGTACTTCTCGACAGGAGCGGCAGACCAAAGTCTGATTGAAGATCCTCGGGAGGGAGAAATGCTGAACGAGCACCACGAATTCGGCAATACCTGTGGCAGTGTTGGTGCCTACATCTCGTGGTACTTCATTAAGTGTTGTTTCGGACTGCCATCATTCCTGATTCCCCTTTTCATCGTTTTGTTGGGTATCCATATGGTGAAGGCCTATCGCGTAAACCTGCTGAAATGGTTTATGTCATTGATGATCCTGATGATTTGGGCTTCGATCACGTTTGCTAAGTTCCTCTCACCATTCTTTGAGGATGCCTGCTACTGTCCTGGCGGCGATCACGGTCTATATGTTTGTCAGTTTATAGAGAATCTAGTGGGTTCACCTGGTCTGACAGCTATCCTGGCTATCACGGCCATCGCCTTCCTGACCTATCTGAGTGCCGAAACCATCATCATCATCCGTAAGTTGTTGAATCCTACGAAGTTCATTGATAAAGTGAAGTTTGTGGTAGCCAACAATAACCCCAACGAGCCCATCGATTCTTACGAGGATCAGATGAACATGGAAGATGAAGATGAACTGAAGTTTGATGATCCTGCCTCACAAATTGTGGAGTTCAAGGAAGACGGAAAAGCCGTCGTGATAGACGATGGCTATCAGAATGAGGACAACGCCAAGCCTGAGAAGGCTCCCAAACCTCAGAAAGACGAGGTAGATATGGAAGTTGAAGTAGCCAAGAACGAGGAGGAAGCTGATACCAAGACTGTCGCCCCTTCACTCGAAGATCTGGAGCCTTATGACCCCAAGCGTGATTTGGAGAACTATCACTATCCGACGCTCGACCTGCTGAAGAAATACGATAACGACGGCAAGCCCTATATCGATATGACGGAACAGACTGCCAACAAGAACCGAATCGTTGAGGTGCTCCGTACGTTTGGTGTGGAGATCTCGAGCATCAAGGCTACGGTTGGTCCTACCATCACACTTTACGAAATCACGCTGGCTCCTGGTGTTCGTATCTCGAAGATCCGTTCACTGGAAGACGATATCGCCCTGAGTCTGTCAGCTCTGGGTATCCGTATCATCGCTCCGATTCCTGGCAAGGGAACCATCGGTATTGAAGTACCAAATGCGAAGCCTTCGATTGTGTCGATGGAATCGATACTGAACTCCAAGAAATTCCAGGAATCAACTATGGAACTGCCTTGTGCATTAGGTAAGACCATCACCAACGAGGTCTATATGTTCGACTTGGCGAAAGCTCCTCACCTGCTCGTGGCAGGTGCCACAGGACAGGGAAAATCAGTTGGTCTGAATGCGATCGTCACCTCACTGCTTTACAAGAAGCATCCGTCGGAGATGAAAATTGTGCTTGTGGATCCGAAAAAGGTGGAGTTCTCTATCTATAATCCACTGATCAACCACTTCCTGGCCAAGGTGCCCGATGAGGATGCTGATCCCATCATCACGGATGTAACGAAGGTAGTTCGTACACTGAACTCACTTTGCAAACTGATGGATACCCGATACGACCTGTTGAAGGAGGTAGGAGCACGTAATATCAAGGAGTATAACAAGAAGTTCATTGAGCGTAGGATTCCACCACGCGGCGGACACGGTTATATGCCTTATATCGTGGTGATTATCGATGAGTTTGGAGATTTGATCATGACCGCAGGTAAGGAGATTGAGCTGCCGATTGCCCGTATAGCCCAGTTGGCACGTGCCGTTGGTATCCATATGGTGATTGCAACCCAGCGTCCAACCACGACGATTATCACGGGTAACATCAAGGCTAACTTCCCTGCCCGTATCGCCTTTAAGGTTTCGGCTGGTATCGATTCGAAGACTATCCTCGACCGCACAGGTGCCCAACAGTTGATAGGACGAGGCGACTTATTGGCATTGGTAGGAGGCGCAGAGCCCGTTCGTGTCCAGTGTGCTTTCGTTGACACTCCTGAAGTAGAGCGAATCAATGAATTCATCGCTGATCAGCAGAGCTATGGTGCACCCTTCGAACTGCCAGAGCCAGACACACCTGATGCAGACCTCGGAGAAAATGGAGCTGCCGATGTGGATATGCAACATCTCGATCCGCTCTTCGAGGATGCAGCCCGTCTGATTGTTGTTAACCAGAGTGGTTCTACCTCTCTCATTCAACGTAAGTTCGCCATCGGCTACAATCGTGCAGGTCGTCTGATGGACCAGTTGGAGAAAGCTGGTGTCGTAGGTGCCGCTATGGGTTCGAAGCCGCGTGAGGTGATGATTCAGGACGAAGTAAGTTTGAATAACCTGTTAAATAGTATAAGATGAAAAAGATTGTTTTTAAGGCGATGGTGACAGTACTATTTACTATTCACTGTTCACTATTCACCGCAACAGCGCAGACTGCCAAAAGTGTACTCGACAAGGCAGCATCAACGATTACCGTGAAAGATGGTGTGAAGGCCAACTTCAAGATGACAGGTAGTCATGGGAACACCAGCGGAACCATCTTTGTCAAGGGGAAGAAATTCCACGCAACCACACCTGTGGCCACCATCTGGTTTGACGGTAAGACCCAATGGACTTATATGAAGAACAACGATGAGGTGAATATCAGTACACCTACGGAGGCTCAGTTGCAGGCTATCAACCCTTATAACTTCATCAACCTCTATAAGAACGGCTACACCTCGACACTCAATAAGAGTGGCAAGGACTACATCGTGCATCTGACAGCCGACTCAAAGTCCAAGAAGATTCAGGAATTGTTTATCACTGTTGACAAGACATCGTATCATCCCACACAGGTAAAACTATTGCAGGGCAATAAATGGATAATCTTCGACATTACGAATCTGAAGAAGGAAAACATTGCTGACAGCCAGTTCAAATTTAATTCGAAGGATTTCCCAAATGCAGAGGTGATTGACCTGAGGTGAGTTGAGAGATGAATAAGTTCAAGTTATACAGGCTTCTAAGGAAGAACACAAATCTGAGCTATAAGCGCAGTCCGGCCTTCGAACAGAACAAGTGGGCGAAAGTGCTCATCTATATGGGTGGAGGTCTGTTTGTCCTATACCTTATATTATATGGGGGTATCATCGCGATGACAGCCGATGGTGAGGCAGGAAGAATGATCTCCATGATGCCCATCATCCTGTTGATCGATTTCTTCCTGCGCTTCATTTTCCAGACAACACCAGGTATGATGGTAAAGCCCTATATCCTCCAACCCATCTCACGCTATACCGCTATCGAATGTTTTCTGGTATCAGAACACCTCAGCAGCTATAACCTGTTGTGGTTGGCAATGTTCATCCCCTACTCGATGATCATCCTCATTGCAGGTGCAGGTTTCTGGGCTGTATTACTAGAATTGATTGCATCGCTGCTGATGATCATGCTGAACAGTCAGATCTACCTCTTCTTCCGTACACTGATTAATCGAAGTGTACTTTGGATGATTCCTGCTCTGGCCTTCTATGCCCTGCCCTTCTCGCCACTGCTCGTGAACCACAAAAACAGTGCTATTTCGAAGCTGATAGACACATATGCTGCCATCGGTGCAAGCTGGTATTTCGTTCCTGCGCTTATCCTTATCATCGTGGGATTGTTCTACGCAAACCGTGCATTCCAGTTCAAGTACGTCTACGAAGAAATATCTAAGAGCAAGGAACGTGCGCTGAAACACGTCTCACAGTTCAGGTTCCTCGAGCGCTTCGGACTCATCGGCGAATACCTGAAAATAGAACTGAAGTCGAACCTGAGGAACAAGACCATGCGTTCTCGCTGCATCATGAGTCTGACACTGATTGTCGTATTTTCGTTGCTTGTTGCCTATACCCCGATGTACGATAACGAACTGATGCAGAATTTCTGGTGCGTCTATTGTTTCGCCATCTACGGAGTGACAGCCCTTATCAAGATTATGGGACAAGAAGGCAACTATATCGACCTACTGATGACACACAAGGAGAACATCATCGCCCTGTTGAAGGCCAAGTTCTGGTTCTACAGTCTGATTCTGGTTATCCCCTTCCTCATTATGTTGCCAGCTGTCTTCACTGGTAAGTTTACCTTACTGATGCTGTTTGCCTATATGCTCCTGACATCTGGATTCCTCCATTTCATCATCTTCCAGTTGGCTGTTTATAACAAACAGACGTTGCCTTTACAACAGAAGATGACAGCCAAGGGTAACTTTGAGAACGGCATGCAGATTGTCATCGAGATGGTGGCCCTGTTTGGACCGATCCTCATCATGGGTCTTGGCTATCTGCTGATGGGTCTGACCTATACTTATATCATGATGTGCGTCATCGGATTGGCATTCATTGTTACCCATCCGTTATGGATCAGAAACATCTATAACCGCATGATGATGCGCAGATATGAGAATATGGAAGGCTTCCACGCAACCCGTCAATAACTTTTTTGAAGAAATTCAGTAAAAAGTTTGGTGGTTTCAAAAAAAGTGTGTACCTTTGCACCCGCAAAAGAAAAAGATGCACCCGTAGCTCAGTTGGTAGAGCACCTGACTCTTAATCAGGGTGTCCAGGGTTCGAGCCCCTGCGGGTGTACTAAAAGGAGGAAAGTGACCTCCTTTCTTTTTGAAATGATGATGCACCCGTAGCTCAGTTGGTAGAGCACCTGACTCTTAATCAGGGTGTCCAGGGTTCGAGCCCCTGCGGGTGTACGGATTTTAAAGGTTAATACGAAGGGTTGCCGATATGGCTCAGTTGGTAGAGCAACGCATTCGTAATGCGTAGGTCCCCGGTTCGAGTCCGGGTATCGGCTCACAAAAATCAGAAATTTTATTGTTTAAGCGGAATTAGCACATCGGTAGTGCACGGGCTTCCCAAGCCTGGGAGGCGGGTTCGATTCCCGTATTCCGCTCAGAAAGAATGCAGGTCGTCTGAACCTGCATTCTTTTTTCATTATCTTAATTGGAGTCCTTCTCCCACTCTCAGTTGATGATCAGGTGTGAAATGGTTCATCTTATAGAGATTCTTCAGACGGATGCCGTATTTCTGGGCGATGGAGTACATCGACTCACCATTGCGCACATAATGCAGCCGGTCTTTGTAATCCTTGGGCGCCTTCTTCTGCTTCTTCTTCAGCCAGATAATTTCTCCTTCCTCAAGTTGATCGCGCTTGTCGCGTTCATTATACTTGGCCAGTTTTTTATAACTGATACCCACCTCCTTTGCAAGCGTCTGGAACGAATCACCACGACGGGTTATCAGATAGTAGTTCTTGTTGAAGCTCTTAATGATGTGAAGCGATTCACCAGCAACGGCGTGATCCTTCGTGTGCTCAACCATGAACTTGTCATAGCCCTTGGCATTGTCATACTGATAGAGTTTGTATAGCTGGATAATCTCTATCAGTTTGTCGGCATATTGTGGGTTCGTGGCATAGCCGGCAGCTTTCAAGCCTCGTGCCCAACCCTTATAGTCTGTCACTTTCAGATTGAACAAAGCACTGTAGCGCTTGCTTCCCGTGAGAAACTTGGAATGGTCCTCATACGACTCAAAGGCCGAATCGTAGGCTCGGAAGCACTCGTTACGCTCATCATCATCGTGATAAGTTCTGCGACCAGACCAACCATTGCATTTGATACCAAAATGATTATTTCCCTTGACTGCCAGTTCGCTACGGCCTGCACCACTCTCGAATAAACCCTGTGCCAGAGTGATAGACGCAGGAATATGGTGACGCTGCATCTGCTCGATAGCAATGTCCTTATACTGGTCTATGTACTGCTGATATACTTGATTCCAACGTGCCTGTGCATGGACTCCCAAAGACAGGACGACGGCTATACTTATGAAAATTTTCCTCATATTATCGAATTTCTTGTGCAAAATTAGTGTTTTCTCTCGAATTATTCGTATATTTGCCGAAAAATATCGCAATTTATGGAAGAACTTGAACTAAAATCCACCATCCACGCTTTTCAGATGGAAGAGTTAAGCGATGCAGAACGCCATTTGGTAGAACTCGCCATCGAGGCTACGAGCCGTAGCTATGCCCCATATTCACATTTCCATGTCGGAGCAGCTGTATTACTTGACAACGGCGAAGAGCTGATAGGTTGTAATCAGGAAAATGCGGCCTACCCATCGGGACTTTGTGCAGAACGTACAGCCTTGTTTTCTGCTGGTGCTCAATATCCGAATGTGCCCGTGAAAATGCTGGCTATTGCCGCCAGAGGTACGGATGGCGAATTGCAATATGAGCCCGTAGGTCCTTGTGGGTCGTGCAGGCAGGTCATCATCGAATCGGAGACTCGTGCTGGAGGTCCCATCCGTATCCTGCTCTATGGACGCAAATGTGTCTACGCAATCGATGGAATCAGGAAACTGATGCCTCTCACTTTTTCGGAGTTCTAACGATAACAACCTAATCCCTTGGCTGTAGAAAGGGAATCCAGGTGGAAATCGTATTCCAGGTTTTCCTCGTCGATTTTTACGAAATGCTCCTTACCCTGAATGGAATCTTCAGGCGTTTCCCAGATAATCTGCTGGAAACGAGTAGAATCTTCCTCCTCTGCAAATGAGCGTAACAGACAATTCTTGAAGTGATAATCAAACGAGAGGCTATCATTGGAAATATAACCTTTCACCACATCTTTATCATATCCCGTCACGATGGTTCCTTCACAAACGAGGTCTATCAGTGATGTAGGCGTATTTGTAAAATATAGCGCAAAACCACGATCAGCTGAGAAGGGGAAGAACTGTCCCAGGGTACAGTAGCTTACCTCAGCCTTTCCACCAAGGATATACAAACTATTACCTAACGTATTCGTCAGTTGACAATCCTCCAGGCGGATATATGAGTTAGTGCTCTGAACACCAACTCCCTGACAATTATGAACGATACACTCCTGCATCAGCAGACGGTATTGTTCCAGATCAATGGCTGCAGAATCGCAGACAATACCATCCAGAGGATTACGGATCTCAGTTCTGAGCAAGGTGTTCCCCGTCGATGAACCCAAGAAGTGGATGCCCTTCCATTGTCCGCATACCCTGTCATATGGCAGATAAGGAAACATACGGTCAAGTCGGTCTCCACGCATGACGCAATCCTCAGTGACCAACTTCCCTGCTACCTCGATACCTGATCCATCATGAAAATAGAGTGTCGTGTTTCTGATGGTCAATGTGGCATCTTCACTCACTTTCAGTTCACCATAGATCACAATGGGGATATTGGTCTCTATCACGGAGTCTTTCGTAATCTCTGGGGAATAGAGTTTCATTGCGTCCCAAGACCATGCTCTCAGACAGACCTTCTGCTCTACTCCACTCTCCAACGTGAAGACCAGATCATCTTCCACCAAGGTGGGTGTGGGCTGTCTGGTCTCGTTTGAGGTCAGTTCCACAAAGACCAGAATACTGTCATTCTTTCGGATTTCCACATCGTTGGTCTGCGAACCATTGGCGTTATCAAGATACATGCCGTCGACATTCACTCGATACCCCGTCTGATTACCTCTACGCAGTCTGACACTCTGCATCCTCAGACCATCATTGTTACGATTGTGTACCCAGAAAGAGTATGTAGAGGAAGGTGTACGACTGAACACCGTATCAAGAGACAAGGTATCAACCGAGAAGTCGAGTTTCAATCCGTTATTTGTCGAGAATGAATCATCATCCTGACAAGCTGCGCATAAAGCGAGTATGGTCAAAAAATAAAAAATCCGTTTCATCGTATAGATAAAACGGATTCTCTGTCAGTTTATTGCATTTACTTGCCAAAATAACGCTTCAGCAGACCAGCGAAGCCAGCACCATGACGGGCTTCGTCCTTAGCCATTTCATGAACGGTGTCGTGAATAGCGTCGAAACCAGCAACTTTTGCGTTCTTAGCAATGCGGAACTTGTCCTCGCAAGCACCAGCCTCTGCAGCAGCACGCTTCTCCAGATTGGTCTTAGTATCCCATACACACTCACCCAGCAACTCTGCGAAACGAGATGCGTGATCTGCCTCCTCAAATGCATAGCGCTTGAATGCTTCTGCGATTTCGGGATATCCCTCACGGTCAGCCTGACGAGCCATTGCCAGATACATACCAACCTCACCACACTCACCATTGAAGTGGTTACGCAAGTCATTAATCATTTCCTCGCTGACACCTTCAGGCTTACCGTCGCCAATCTTATGAACGGTAGCATAAGTCATGTCGGCATCGTCCTTCAGTTCAGAGAACTTGCTGGCAGGAGCCTTACAGATTGGGCACTTCTCGGGAGCTGCATCGCCTTCATAGATATATCCACAAACGGCGCAAATGAATTTTTTCTTCATAATCGTATTTGTTTTTTTAGTTATTAATAAAGAGTTTCATATATGCGTTTGCAAATATACAATAAAAAAATGAATTCTGCAAATTTTTTAAGCAGAATTCATCTTCTTTTGTTGCTTATCTTTGCGTATTTTGCTGAATTACGATTTGATAATATTGATAAGTTCCTCTATTGTAACGAGTTGCTGTTCTCCACTCAACATATTCTTCAGCGTGAGCTTTCCTTCAGCCATTTCGTTCTCGCCTGCTAAGGCCACAAATGGGATCTGTTTGGCATTAGCATAAGACATCTGTTTCTTCATTTTCGTTGAATCCGGGAAGATTTCCGTACGGATACCTGCCTCTCGCGCCTTTGCCACTGCTGGCAGACAATAGGCCGTTTCTTTGTCACCGAAGTTGATAAAGAGCAATTGGGTACCGTTGACCGCATCCTTAGGATAGCAGTCGAGGGTATTAAGCACATCGAAGATACGGTCTACCCCAAACGAGATACCTACACCAGAGATACCTGGCATACCAAAAATACCCGTCAG
>JAEEGK010010218.1_pt1 | contig 21687 bp, 22 predicted proteins | sample 8958771 | NCBI WGS metagenome assembly JAEEGK01 (sample SAMN16246547, study PRJNA631951) | gut metagenome | biome: gut microbiome; feature: rumen; material: SC-attached | host: Bos | place: Iran: Karaj | collected 2018-10 | reverse complement strand
TGGTTTACAAATAATTAACTATCTTTGCAGGCAGAAACTATAAAATAACCAGATATGCATAAACGATTATTCCTTTTCACAGCACTCATCGCACTGACAATCGGTGCTCAGGCAAAGGTCAGGCTACCTCACCTTATCAGCGACAACATGGTATTACAGCAACAGACAGATGCCCGTCTCTGGGGCTGGGCAGAACCAGGCAAGACAGTAAAGGTGACCACCTCGTGGAGCGACCAGGTGGCAACAGCGAAAACCGACAAAAACGGTGAATGGCTGGTAAAGGTGAAGACACCCAAAGCTTCGTACGAGCCACTATCGATTACCTTTGATGACGGAGAGCCGCTGACGATCAATAATGTCTTGAGTGGTGAGGTGTGGGTCTGTGCAGGACAATCGAACATGGAAATGCCTGTCAAGGGCTTCTGGATGTGTCCCGTGAAGGACTACAACCAAGTGGTCATCGATGCCGCCAATCATACGGGCATTCGCTCCGTAAAGATTCCCAGTACGATGCGTGCCGAACCGCAATCCGATGCCCAATGCGAGTGGCGCATTTGTTCTCCGAATACCGTGGGTGAGTTCTCAGCTACTGGTTATTTCTTCGCCCGCACCGTTCATCAGGCACTGGATATCCCCATCGGACTCATTGAAGCTAATAAAGGAGGTTCGCGCGTAGAGAGCTGGCTAACGAAGGAGAATTTGGAGAAATATACCAATGACCCCACCGACTCTGTGGCAATCTGCAAGAAGTGGGACAAATGGGACTACCACCGTTCACTGCTCTGGGGTAATGGCACATTCAACCCTATCCTGAACTTCACCGTGAAGGGTATCCTCTATTATCAGGGTTGTTCAAATGTCGGCGATCCCGGCGATCAGTATTCACAGCGCATGAAACTATTGGTGGACCAGTGGCGGAGCCAGTTTGGCTTGGGTGAGATCCCGTTCTATTTCGTGCAGATTGCACCTTGGGCTTATGACGATGGTGACTGCAACGCCATCAGTGGTGCCCTATTGCGTGAACAGCAGTACAAAGCCTCGCAGATTATCCCCAACAGTGTACTGGTATGCACCAACGATCTCGTATATCCCTATGAGTTCTCCCAGATCCATCCCACGCAGAAACAACAGGTGGGTGAGCGTCTGGCTTATGCGGCCCTGAACCGCGATTACGGCTTTGAAGGCATACTCTATCAAAGTTCCAACTTCAAGGATATGAAAATTGATGGCGATGCCGTATTGATCCACTTCGACAACAACTACCATACAGATGCCCCCTTCGAAGGTCTCGAAGGCTTTGAACTCGCTGGCGAAGATAAAGTCTTCCACCCAGCCACTGCACGTCATTTCTGGCGTGAAGGCGGCGACTACTGGGACGAAGCTATCAGAATAACCTCACCAGAGGTAAAGAAGCCTGTGGCTGTGCGCTATTGTTTCAAGAACTTCCAACTCGGAAACGTGAAGAACGGTGCCAACCTGCCGCTGTTCCCATTCCGTACAGACAACTGGTAAACTGGCTTATGAAAAATCATCCATTAGAGATATTCAGATACTGTCCGAAGTGCGGCAGTGAGCTGTTTGAAGAGCATAACGCGAAAAGCAAGCATTGCTCAAGCTGCGGATTTACCTATTACCAGAATCCCTGTTCTGCGACTGCAGCCTTTATTCTGAACAGCAAAGGAGAGCTGTTGGTGGTGCGTCGTGGCAAGGAACCCGCCAAGGACACACTCGATCTGCCTGGTGGTTTTGTAGATAACAACGAATCTGGTGAGCAGGGCATCATCCGCGAGATTAAGGAGGAGACCGGACTTGACATTAAAGAGGTGGAGTATCTATTCTCCATCCCCAACATTTATCGCTACTCAGGTATGGACATCCACACACTCGATATGTTCTATCTCTGTCATGCTGATGAAGGTGCAGAAATACAGGCTGCCGACGATGCAGCTGCTTGCAGCTGGATTCCCCTGCGACAGGTCTATGTGGAGCGTTTCGGACTTCGTTCGATACGTGAAGGCGTGCATCGTTTCCTGATGCTTAATCGTTAATAAAACTAAAATTCCCATATATAAATAAGGTGTGAGCCACTTTTTTGCTTACTTTTGCAGCCCGTAAGAATAAAACGAGACAAAGTATGCAGAAAAACTTAGTGATTGTAGAGTCTCCAGCCAAGGCGAAGACGATTGAGAAGTTTCTGGGAAAAGACTTCAAGGTGATGTCGAGCTACGGCCATATACGTGACTTGAAGAAGAAGGAACTGAGTATCGACGACGAAACCCTCGAACCAGAATACGAAATTCCCGAAGAAAAAGAGAAACTTGTAGCCGATCTGCGCTCAAAGGCAGAAAAGGCAGAGAGAGTATGGCTCGCATCCGATGAGGACCGCGAGGGAGAAGCCATTTCATGGCATTTGTGTGAAGTGTTGGGATTGGACAAGGACAAAACCAGCCGTATCGTGTTCCACGAGATTACCAAGCCAGCCATTCTGGAAGCCATTGAACATCCGCGTCATCTGGATATGAATTTGGTGAATGCGCAGCAGGCCCGTCGAGTACTGGACCGTATCGTAGGTTTCAAACTCTCACCAGTACTCTGGCGCAAAGTGAAGCCCGCCCTCTCTGCAGGTCGTGTGCAGAGTGTTGCTGTACGCCTGATTGTAGAGCGTGAGCGTGAGATCCAGAACTTCAAGAGTGAGACCTATTATAATGTGAATGGCGTGTTTGCCATCACCAATGCCGACGGATCCGCCACAGAGGTAAAGGCCCAGCTCGCCAGTCGTTTCAAGACAGAGGAAGAGGTACAAGCTTTCCTGGAGAAGTGCAAGGATGCCACCTTCAGTGTGGAGAGCATCACCAAGAAACCTGTCAAGCGTACCCCCGCACCTCCTTTCACCACTTCAACCCTGCAGCAGGAAGCCGCCCGTAAACTCGGCTTCACTGTTAGTCAGACGATGATGGTGGCTCAGCACCTCTATGAGAGCGGACGTATCACCTATATGCGTACCGACTCGGTCAATCTTTCAAAGCTTTGTCTCGGAGCCAGCAAGGAGGAGATTATCCGTCTCTATGGCAAAGACTATAGCAAGACTCGCCAGTATCATACCAACGCCAAGGGTGCTCAGGAAGCCCACGAGGCCATCCGCCCCACCTATATGGATCAATCCGAGATTGAGGGAACCAGTCAGGAGAAGCGTCTGTATGAATTAATCTGGAAGCGTACCATCGCCAGTCAGATGGCAGATGCCGAGATTGAGAAGACTACCGTTAACATCAACATCAGTGGCATCAATGAGCAGTTTGTGGCTCAGGGCGAGGTCGTGAAATTCGATGGTTTCATCAAGGTCTATCGTGAGTCATCCGACGATGATGATCAGCAGGAGGAATTCGGTCATATTCTGCCTCCGATGAAGAAAGGTCAGGAACTGACACGCCGCGAGATTGTGGCTACAGAGCGTTTCAGCCAAGGTCCCCAGCGTTATACCGAGGCCAGCCTCGTACATAAGATGGAAGAACTTGGCATCGGTCGTCCTTCAACCTACGCTCCCACCATCTCTACCATCCAGCAGCGCGAATATGTGCAGAAAGGTGACAAGAAAGGCGAAGATCATCCTTACACCATCTACACCTTGAAGGGGAAGCAGATTACACAGAAGACCCGTAAGGAAGTGGTAGGTTCAGAAAAAGGCAAGTTGCTGCCTACCGATATCGGTATCGTGGTGAACGACTTCCTGATGGACAACTTCGAGGATATCATGGATTATAACTTTACTGCCAAGGTGGAGCAGGACTTCGATAAGATTGCAGAAGGAGATGAGAAATGGAAGGACATGATGCGCAGCTTCTACAAGAGTTTCGAGCCTGCAGTGGAGAAGACCATCAACAGTCGCCAGCAGCACAAGGCAGGCGAGCGTAAGTTAGGTGTTGATCCGAAGAGCGGTCGTCCTGTCTTTGTGAAGATTGGCCGTTTCGGACCCGTGGTACAGATTGGTACAGCCGAGGATCAGGAGAAGCCACAGTTTGCTCAGCTGCCTAAAGAGCAGTCGATGGAGGCCATCACGCTCGAAGAAGCGCTTGAACTCTTCAAACTACCGCGCGAGGTGGGTGAATTTGAAGGTAAGCCAGTTACCATCGGTGCAGGTCGCTTCGGTCCTTATATCCTACATGACCGCAAATATACCTCTCTGCCTAAGGATGCAGATCCTTTGAGCATCACCCTCGAAGAGGCGATCGAGCTCATCCGGGATAAGCGCCAGCAGGACACCCAGAAGCATCTGAAACTGTTCTTGGAAGATACGAAATTGGAAGTTCTCAACGGCCGTTACGGTCCTTACCTGAGTTACGAGGGCAAGAACTACCGACTGCCCAAAGCCATGCACGAGCGGGCAAAAGAGTTGACCTACGACGAGTGTATGAAGATCATCCAAGCGCAGCCGGTCAAGAAGAGCTAACGCATGACACGTATTATCCTGATAGGCTATATGGGTGCCGGTAAGACCACTATTGGCAAGGCACTCTCGAAGGAACTGGGCGTGATCTTCTATGATCTCGACTGGTATATCGAAAGCCGCATGCGTAAGTCTGTGGCACAGATTTTTGCCGAACGGGGAGAAGAAGGATTCCGCAAGATAGAATACAATATGCTGCATGAGGTGGCAGAGTTCGAGAATGTCATTATCAGCTGTGGTGGCGGCACACCTTGTTTCTTCGATAATATGGACTATCTGAACCAGCAAGGGAAAGTGGTTTATCTCAAGGCCAACCCTGAAGTGCTCTACAACCATCTTCTGATGGGAAAGACAGAACGCCCCCTGCTGAAAGGCAAGAACCCTGAAGAGTTGATAGCCTTTATCCGCGAACAGCTTAAGAAACGTGAGCCCTATTACACCAAGGCACAATATACCTTGGATGTCAGCCTGATGGATAATTACGAGAAGATCAAAATCAGCGTCAAGAAACTAAAAGAATTATTAGACCTATGAAGAAATGGACCATTGAAGATTCGAAGGAGCTCTACAACATCAACGGTTGGGGCACTTCCTATTTCGGCATCAACGAGAAGGGCGATGTCTATGTCACACCATGTAAGAATAATACGCAGATCGATCTGCGTGAAGTGATGGACGAGTTGGCCCTGCGTGATGTTACGCCCCCAGTACTGCTCCGCTTCCCTGATATCCTTGACAATCGGATTGAGAAGACATGGAGCTGCTTCAAGAAAGCAGCTGAAGAGTATGACTACAAGGGTGAGAATTATGTGGTCTATCCAATCAAAGTCAACCAGATACAACCTGTGGTGGAAGAGATTATCTCCCACGGCAAGAAATTCAATTTGGGTGTAGAGGCAGGCTCAAAGCCTGAGCTCCATGCTGTGATTGCCGTGCAGTGTCAGAGTGACTCCATCATCGTATGCAACGGTTACAAGGACCAGAGTTACATCGAACTGGCTCTGCTAGCCCAAAAGATGGGAAAGCGCATCTTCATCGTAGTGGAGAAACTGAACGAACTCGATATCATTGCCAAGGTCGCTAAGAAAATGAATGTGAAGCCCAACATTGGCATCCGTATCAAACTGGCTTCCTCTGGTTCTGGTAAATGGGAAGAGAGCGGTGGTGATGCATCAAAGTTCGGACTGACAAGTGCAGAACTCTTGGAGGCTCTGGAGCTGCTTGACAAGAAGGATATGCGTGACTGTCTGCGCCTGATCCATTTCCACATCGGTTCACAGATCACAAAGATCCGCCGCATCCAGACGGCTCTGCGTGAAGCCTCGCAGTTCTATATCCAGCTGCATAAGATGGGGTATAATGTCGATTTCGTGGATTGCGGTGGTGGTCTGGGCGTCGATTATGACGGCACACGTTCACCATCGAGTGAGAGCAGTGTAAACTACTCTATCCAGGAGTACGTCAACGACTGTATCTACACCTTTGTTGATGCAGCTAACAAGAATAACTTGCCGCATCCGAATATCATCACAGAAAGCGGACGTTCTTTGGCAGCCCATCACTCAGTATTGGTGATCGACGTGCTGGAGACCGCTTCGCTGCCTGAAATGCCAGAGGAATTCGAACCTGATGAGAACTCCCACCAGCTAGTAAAGGACCTCTATGAGATCTGGGATAACCTGAATCCGCGCAATGTGCTTGAGGACTGGCACGATGCAGAGCAGATACGCGAAGAAGTGCTCGACTTGTTCAGTCATGGTATTGTTGATCTGAAGACCCGTGCAGAGATTGAATCCATGTACTGGAGTGTCTGCCATGAGATCAACATCCTCACCAAGAGTCTGAAGCACATCCCAGAGGAACTGATGAACATCGATAAACTGTTGGCAGACAAATATTTCTGTAACTTCTCTTTGTTCCAGAGCCTGCCCGACTCATGGGCTATTGACCAACTCTTCCCCATCATGCCTATTCAGCGACTTGATGAGCGTCCCACCCGTAACGCCACCATTCAGGATATCACCTGCGACTCGGATGGTAAGGTGGCCAACTTCGTCACCAATCGCAACAACTCCCACTCACTGCCCGTACATCCTCTGAAGAAGAACGAACCCTATTATTTAGGCGTGTTCCTCGTTGGAGCCTATCAGGAGATCCTGGGTGATATGCATAACCTCTTTGGCGACACCAATGCCGTACATATCTCTGAGAAGGACGGTACTTACCATATTGATCAAATTATTGACGGTGAGACAGTAGCCGAGGTGCTCGATTATGTGCAGTACGATCCTAAGAAACTTGTACGCCAGCTTGAGGTATGGGTGGCCAAGAGTGTGAAACAGGGTAAGATCTCACTCGAAGAAGGAAAAGAATTCCTGAGCAACTATCGCAGTGGTCTTTACGGTTATACATATCTGGAATAATGAAAGAGAAACTCACAATCGTGAAAGTAGGCGGGGCCGTCGTTGAAGATGAAGCCCAGTTGGCACAGCTCCTGAAGGATTTTAGTGCCATTGAAGGACATAAGGTTCTTGTGCATGGTGGAGGCCGTAGGGCTACGCAGGTAGCCGCTCAGCTTGGTATCGAATCAAAAATGGTAAATGGCCGTCGCATCACCGATACAGAGATGCTCAGTGTGGTGACTATGGTCTATGGTGGCCTGGTAAACAAGAACCTCGTTGCTCTTCTGCAGGCCAACGGCGTGAATGCCCTCGGACTGACGGGTGCCGATATCAACGTGATCCGCAGTCACAAACGTCCTATTAAAGACGGCATCGATTATGGTTTCGTGGGCGATGTGGATCAGGCTGACGGTAAGATGCTCAGTCGTCTGATAGAGGAAGGTATCACGCCTGTGATGGCACCTCTGACACACGATGGCGAGGGTCATATCCTGAATACCAACGCTGATACCATTGCCAGTGAAACTGCCAAGGCTTTGGCACCCTACTACGATGTAACACTCATCTTCTCATTTGAGAAGAAAGGTGTGCTTAGCAATCCTGACGACGATGAAAGTGTCATCCCCACTATCACGCGTGCGGACTTTATTAAATATAAGGCTGACGGTACCATCAGCGGTGGTATGTTGCCAAAGATTGAGAATGCCCTCTCTGCCATCGATGCAGGCGTAGCCAGAGTGATTATCACCCTCGCAACAGCCATCGACGGACAGCACGGTACTGTGATAAAATAGTAAATGGCGAAAAAAATTCGCCATTTACTGTAACTTTTCTTCGTTTCAATCGTCATTCATTATAGAGAGGATGAAAAAGATCAGTTTCAGAAACGATGTCCTACCGCTGAAAAACGAGCTTTATAGGCTTGCCCTCCGCATCACTCTCAACCCTGCGGAGGCAGAGGATATTGTTCAAGAGACAATGATCAAGGTCTGGAACAGGCGAGACCAATGGGACCATATCGACTCGATAGAAGCTTACTGCCTGACCATCTGCCGCAATCTGGCACTCGACAAGACCAAGCGGATGGAGCACCAGAACCAAAGTCTGAATGAAGGTGAGCACGATGCCCCTGACAACAGCTATTCATCCAATCCCGAGGAACAGGCCATGCATCAAGACCGTCTTGCATTGGTACGCCGCCTCATCGACAGCCTGCCTGAGAAACAACGAAGCGTGATGCAGTTACGCGATATCGAAGGCAAGAGCTATAAAGAGATTGCAGACATCATGGCCATCAGTGAGGAACAGGTGAAAGTCAACATCTTCAGAGCTCGCCAGGCCATCCGACAGAAATTCCTAGAAACAGAGAAATATGGATTATAAGTACATTGAACAATTACTGGAGCGCTATTGGGCGTGTGAGACCACACTCCAAGAGGAAGCTATCCTACGCTCTTTCTTCAGCCAAGAAGAGATTCCTGAGGCTCTCAGGAAGTATCAGGCATTGTTCACGTACGAGCAGCAGAAAGACGAGCCTTTAGGTGATGACTTCGAGGCACGCATCCTGCAGCAGATCGGTGAGGCTCCCGTAGCCAAGACCGTTTCACTCAAAAGCCGTCTGGTTCCTCTGTTCAGAGCCGCAGCTATTGTTGCCATCGTACTCACGTTGGGCAACGCTGCTCAGGCACCATGGGAATGGGGATGGGATGATCCAAAGGATGCCTATGCCAAGTTCCATAAGGAAAAGGTCGATTCTGTGAATGTGTTGAATACCATTCAGGCAGAAAATGTCACAGACAGCCTCAAGGAGGCTACGACAGATAATCCGACCTTGATTGAATAAGATAATTTTTCTATGCTTTCTTTAATAATAACTAAAATTTAAACACGTAGTAGAAACTGTGAAGTTTCTCATTCTCTCAAATTTTTCAAAAATACTAACACGGAAGGAAAGGGCTGCTCAGAGATATCTGGCAGCCCACTTCATTTTCTGATCTTCTTTCGGAATTACTTCTTCAGACGGAGATTCATTTGGAACAATGCAGGCAGGAAAATCAACAGTGAGAAACCCAAAGCCATCCACACCGACTGTTGTTGTCCACCCAAAATATCTATCAGTTTCAACGAAGGGTCTGGATAGAGATTATACAGCACGTAAGCCACCGAATTATTCACCCAATGAAACACCACACCTGGTACAATGCTATCCGTACGATAGTACATCCAACCCAGCAACAGCCCTGCTAAGAAAGCATGTGGCATCTGAGCAGGATTCACGTGGATAATCGCAAATAGTGCTGCTGAGATGGCAATACCCACCCACGCGTTCTTATGCCAACGGAGTAAGGCTCGTAGCACAGCACCACGAAACACCAGTTCTTCAGCCAACGGAGCCAACAGTCCCACCACGAAGTACCCCAAACGTTCCTTCATTATCATGCCAAACTCATCCTCCATCATGTTAGGCAACTCTGGCATCTGCTCCTGAAGCCAAGTGGAAGGGATGATGGCGCCCAGCGCAGCCAAAACACACCAGAAGAGCACTGCCCATGGACGCGTACGCACCCAGTGACGTGACACCTCTGCCCATTTTGTCAACAAGAAAAGGGCTATCACTGCTACACTAAACACAGCCATCGTGATGATCAACCCCATAGCATCTATCTTAGCCCCAGGGCCATAGATCAACATATAGGCGCCTTGCACGCCAAAACTCACCACCACTTGGATGGCTGCAAATATAACTGTATATATTAATGCATTCTTCATTTTAGAAGTTGTTTTACCTGTTTCTCATCCCTCTCCAATTGTGCCACGAGTGTATCAGGCGAATCAAAACGCCGCTCCTCGCGCAGACGAGCCACAAACGAAATGTTCACCATCTGCCCATAGAGATCACCGTTGAAATCGAGGATATTCACCTCAAGCGTCTGCTTGTGTCCATCAAATGTGGGCCTGTGACCAATATTCATCATCGCAGCTCGAAATTGTTGTTCACCCTCCAGTTGTGCCCATACGGCATATACACCTGGGGCTGGAATCAACTTACAAGTATCTTCTGGCTCCAGATTAGCAGTCGGGTAGCCCAACTGATGGCCAATATGCTCTCCTGGCATCACACGACCCTGCAACGTATAAGGGCGTGTCAGGTAATTGGACGTCAACTCCACCTGTCCCTTCTCTGTCAATAGCTTTCTAATCACAGAAGAACTAATGGCCTGCGAACCATCCGCCATCAACTCCGCATCGCCTCGAAGCACCTGCATACCCATCTCCTGTCCATAGCGCACATAGTCATCGAAGCCTTCTTCTCTGTTATGTCCGAAACGGTTATCATAGCCTGTAAAGAGAGTTTTCACACAAAGACGCTCACATAATACCTGTTTCATAAACGCCTGTGCTGACAAAGCAGCCAACGCTCTTGTAAAAGGCAATACCACCAGATAATCCACACCCAACTTAGCCATGATCGCCTTTTTCTCAGCCAGTGTAGTCAGCATTTGTGGATGGAATGAGGGATCAAGTACCTCACGAGGTGAACGATCGAAGGTCACCACCACAGAAGCCATCCCAGTCTGGTGGGCTGTGTCAAGCACACGACTTATCACTAACTGATGACCACGATGCACACCATCAAACACACCGATGGTAGCCACCGATGGTTCCGACAAGCTTACACCTTCTGAAAGGATGATCGTTTTCATGGGTGCAAAGGTACTCAAAATCAATAGCACTGCCAAGAATGGGCCACTAATTTTGTATCTTTTGGGGAAAATATTTGGATTTTTGCAAGAAAAAGCGTACCTTTGCAGCCGATAAATGAGTACTCTTGAGGTTTCGGGCCATTATTGGTAATGAGTATCTGGACTTGTAGCTCAGTTGGTTAGAGCAACAGACTCATAATCTGGAGGTCCCAGGTTCAAGCCCTGGCTGGTCCACGCTGAAAATCAGAGAGTTACGACAAATTCGTAACTCTTTTTTCTTTTCTTTGTGAAATTCAGGTGAAATTCACGACGAAAAAGTTGGCTTGTGAAATACAATGAAATGAATCTTTATCTTATAGGATTTCATGCAATGTCCGCTGCCCTTTTTAAACAGAAATGCATACCTTTGCACCCAAAGTAAAAAGCCGATGGAACAGAAATTCAGCAATAACAGTATTGACCTTCAGGTGCTGCGGGAATTCAACTTCTTCTTTCTGTGTTCTTGACACATCACTTCTTCCCATTCTGCTGAATTCTGTGCCTTGTGGAGCGGATGGCCTCTTGGGTGATGCCCATGATGCGGCGGACGTCCTTGTCTTCCAAGCCCATCTCGTAGAGAATGAGGAAGAAGGTGTTGTGGGGGGTATTGGGAGCGTATTTCTTCTGGATGCGGCAGAAAGCGGGGAAGTCGATGGCCTTGTAGTAGTCGATGAAGCATTTGTAGTCGTCGTTCGACCAACCCGAAGTGGTGCCGTCCTTCTTGATGTCATCGTATAGCATCTTGCCCCTGACAAGGCGCGGCGAATTCTGTTCCACCAGTTCACGAATCTTGCCGTTCAGTTCCTCTATCTGTTCCGCGACGTCGGTGTCGTTCTGTTGGCTCTTCAACTGGGCTATCTCATTGACATAGTTGTTGATAAGCATCTGCTTCTCGGTGAGTGCAACCTGCTCTTTCGCCCTTCGATAGCGGATATAAAGAGCCAAGAGCACGATGACAAACAGCAGAACGCCCAAAGCGATTCCTACCCATATCATTTTCCGTTGGTGAGCTTCCTGTGCGGCTTGTGCGTCAAACTGATGCTGATACTCCAGTATTGTACGATCCATTTGCGCTTTATGGAGGCTGTCCGAGATTGTCATCATTCTTTTCAGTTTCTCTTGTACACCCTCCATATTCTGGTGTGCAATGTCATATTGCAACAGTTCGTAAATGATTTTGTGTTTTGGCCTATTATCACCTATCTTATGTGCTTTCAAATTTAGCAGATAAGATTGTTCCTCATCACCCTCCTTTTTATATATCCATGCCAGGTAGTTGCAAGCGATAGCCGTTTCTTTCACCATCAGCGACTGCTCCAAATACTGTTTTGCCTCTTTGTACCTCCCGGCAGCCATATAATTGTAACCAATGTTTGACAAAAAGTCTGGATGAATATTTTCGCCAACGACATCCTGGTAATCTTTCAGATAAGGCATTGCCTTGTCAGTATAGAAGGCGGCACTGTCCGTCTGTTGCAAAAAGGCAAATGTTGTGGCTATTTGCATATATGCACTACAAATGGAACTCCTTCTCCCTATTCGTAAGATGTAATCCAACGCCTTTCTTCCATAGTCCAGACACATTTGGTAGTTTCCACTTTGCTGGTTGACACCTCCAATGGCATCATATATTTTGTATTTCAGCCAGATATTATCAGTCTGCTCCGCCTGTTCTTCTGCCAATTTGTATATCTCTATTGCTTTGGGCCAGTCCTCATGCTGAAAGTACAATTCGCCTTTATAATAATAACTGTCAGCCAACCGCTCTCTGTCGCCTGTTCGTTTGTAATAGCCAATGGCTTCATTGATAAGCGAGTCTGATGCAGGGAAATGATAAGTGACACAAGCCGCATGGGTCATCAGTAGGTTATAGTAGGCTCGTTCCGACTCATTCTTAAACGAAGCAGGGTCGTATGTAGATATAATCTGATAGGCCGAATCGTTTTTCTCAGCCGCCAGCAACTGGTCAATTTCTGCCAATTCCTTGGATGTAGGCAGACCACCACAACCGAAAACTAACGCCACCAAGGGTAACCACCAGGCAATTCTCTTCATTTTCATACATTGCAATTTTGCTGCAAAGTTACGAAGAAATATGCACTCTCAGCCATATTTTCACCCGTTTTAACCGTTTCGTGGCGTTCCAAAACCGTTGTTTTTTTCTGAGAATCTTGCAATGCAGACATGCTAACCTCCTATAATTCAATATCTTGAATACGTTTTTTCGCAAAACGGCACAGACTGACACTCATTTCCCATTTTCTTTTGTCATATTTAAGAATATGACTACTTTTGCACTCAAAAACGAAAGTAATAACAAAGAATTATGAAAAGAATAATTCTATCAATCACGCTTGCAGCCCTAACAATGGGTGGAGCAGCACAGAACACAGACTGTACACACGTCAATAATCCAAAATGGATTCTAGGAACTCTCAACGGAAAAACTGTGCGCGTAAAATTAAATCAGCGCATTAGTTTTATTGACCCCAACGTGAATACTGGAAAATCTTCGTATCTTTCCGATAATTAACGAAAAAGACAAATCGGAATTTAATAATAACAAATAATAAAGCATATGAGAATAGTTTTTATCGTCTTATTTCTTGGGCTTTGTATGTCAGTTGAAGCTCAAGATGTTACTTCATCGGATTCTCTAAACATTCCAGTGTTACTGGTTGATGGAGTTGAAGTACAATCCTTGGATAGTATAAGTGCAGAAGACATTATAGATTTTAAAGTCATAAAGGATGAAGAAGTAAAAAAATTATTCTATCCTCGTATGGGAGGAATAATTTGTATAACGACCAAGTCGAAGAAATATCTTACTTCTATAATAGAGAAATATAAGGAAAATGCTGAAGCTAATAAAAGGAAAAGGAAAGAAGGTGAAATTTATATTAGATAACTGATTAGTAAATTCCAATTTATACGACAATCCTTGTTATGAAAAAAATAACATCCATTCTGTTTGCTCTTGCTTTGGTTTCGTGCCGTCCATCAGTAAATCAGTCGGCAACAGAATCATCTGCAAGCAATTCAATAGAAACATAATATCGAAATGAAAACAAATGAAACTCTGGAGAATCGTATCGACAGCCATGCTCTTTGCATTTGTCTGTTTGATTATCAGTATTGCAGTATGGATTGTGAGTGGCGACATTCAGAATTGGATGAAGGTTGTCATTTATGCCATCACATTTGCAATACTGTTCCCTCTTATCCATTATATCCGAAAGAACAAGATTTATAAGATATGAAACTTCTGAATCACAACAGACGATTCCTATTCCTGCTGGCTATGCTGTCAGCAGCGACATTCGCATCGGCACAGACCGACAGCACTAAAGTAAAGAATGCAACGCCACACTCAGACCAACGGTCAGAGAACGATTCCGTGACATGGAACCAGTCGTTAGATGGCGTAACCGTAACAGCACAGCGTCAGTTAATCAAGCAGGAGATTGACCGCATTGGCTACGACGTGCAGGCTGACGAGGACTCAAAGACAGAGAACGTACTTGACATGCTGCGCAAGGTGCCGATGGTAACGATTGACGGCGAGGACAACATCCTCGTCAAAGGCAACTCGAATTACAAGATTTACAAGAACGGCCACCTCGACCCCAGCCTCTCGAAGAACGCCAAGGAGATTCTGAAGGCTATGCCCGCTTCCTCAGTGAAGCGCATCGAGGTCATCACCGACCCAGGAGCCCGCGAGGATGCCGAGGGTGTGAACGCCATCTTGAACATCGTGATGATGGACGGCAAGCGGATGGACAGTGTGACGGGCTCACTGTCTGGCTATTACAGTTCGCTCAACAGTGCAGGGCTTGGAACCTATCTGGCCACAAAGTTAGGTAAAGCCATCGTCTCAGTGGACTACGGCTACAACTATATGTCGAAGAAATTCACAGCGAGTGACGGCTATGTGGAGCGTACATTCGTTGAGACGGGCAACACGCAGAAAATCAGTTTCGACGGCATGAACCCCGGCTATATCCACTATGCAGACATCAATGCCAGTTACGACATTGACACGCTCAATCTTCTGTCGGCCTCATTTGGTGGATATTTCTATAAGGTGGACGTACAGGGCAATAGCAGCCTGACGATGTTCGATGCCGCCGACAGCCAAATTTATCACTTCAAAGATCACTATTGGCTACCCAGCTACAGCCATCACTCATGGAACGGCCGACTGGACTATGAGCATAAGACAAGGCGCAAGGGCGAGCAGTTCACTCTCTCGTACATGCTCGCCCTAACGCGCCAGCACTCAGAACAGGAGGACGAGTACTCCAATCTTCAGAACGCGCCGATTGACTACACACGTGCTTTGACCTATTCACGCGAGCACTTTACGGAGCACACCTTCCAGGCAGACTACATCCGTCCGCTATGGACTGGCCACAAAGTGGAAGTGGGTGCCAAGTATATCAATCGCCAGAATAACAGTAGCAACTCACAGACCTACTATAAAGCAACCGATAATCCCACTATTCCTTACCAGTTCGACCACACTATGCAGATTGCAGCCGCATACGCCGACTATATGTACAATAGCGGGAAGTGGTCGGCCCGAGCAGGACTGCGCTACGAATACAGTTACATGAAGGGGTGTTATCCAGATGGTTCCGCCGCCGCTTTCGACAAGCACCTCAACGACTGGGTGCCACAGGCCAGTGTTAAATATCAAATCAACGACCGTCATTCGCTGAAACTTGGCTACGTCACCAGCATCACCCGACCCGGCATCACTTACTTGAATCCTGCCGTTCTCTATTGGCCTAATCGTGTGGACTTCGGTAATGCCCATCTTATAAGTGCCCTTGAACGGGAATTGCAACTCACCTATCTTTATGTGGGCCAGAGACTGACACTTCAGATTGTGCCTCAGTACCAGTTCTGCAACAACTATATTGGCGATGTCGTCTATGCCAATGGTGATATTCGCTACGGCACCTACGGCAACATTATCCGTCAGCGACGGCTGCAAGTGGAAGCCTACGCCCAGTGGAAACCATTCAACGGCACTACGCTGGTGGCAAATCTCAACTACAGGCACGTCGTGCAGAAGAACCCCGACATCAACATGTCATTGACTTGCGACCCCACAAACTACTACTTCTACCTCAGCCAGAAACTGCCGTGGAAACTTACTGCCACCGCCTACACATACGGTCAGATGGGGCACTCACAACTGAACATTTATTCATATGTCCGCTCTTGGAACGACTACGGATTCACCCTGCAACGCTCTTTCCTCAACGATGACCGATTGACTGTCCGGCTGATGGCAGGCTCGCCCTTCAATAAGAATCAGCACAGAAGATCCCACACCATTCAGGGTGACATCCTCGGCTATGGCGACAACGTCAATGCCCAGAACGGTCGTTACTTCCGTATCAACGTCTCCTACCGCTTTGGAAAACTCAAAGCCAGCGTGAAGAAAACCGAGACTACCATCGAGAACAGCGACGAGGTGGGCGGAATAAGTAGAGGAAAGTAAATCACAAGCAAAATGAAAACAATAAAACTCTGGAAAAAAGTCTTGCTACAAGCATTATTCTATTTTTGTAGTTTTATGGCAATCATCTGGCTGTTAAACATGGTATTTAGCGACGGCATAGATGATTGGAAAGGAGAAATTATCAAAGGAAGTCTGTATACAGTGACTATCATCATTTTTAATAACTGGAAGGAAATAAAAGAACATATATGGAAGCAATAAAACTCTGGAGAATCGCTTTTGTGATGTTTGCTGCTTTCTCCCTCACCTCTTGCAGCAGCGATGAGCCAAGATATGCAGACCCTGAGGCACACGAAAAGACAGTGCAACTTAATGAGCAATACGGGCAGCTCATGGTCGGCACATGGCACTGCGAAAGCATCAGCGACACGCAGCGTTACTTTGAGCAACTGACGTTCAATGCTGATGGAACGTTAACAGGGATGCGCAAATGGCAATTCAGAAAGCTCGTAAAAATAGACGGAGAGCAACGCTATACAGACTGGGAAAGCGAAGACATATTGGAAGGAACGTTCTCAGGCACATGGAAGTTAAAATATTATAGTCCTGAAGGAATGACAGGTGAGAAACGGAACTGCCTACTGCTAAATGCCCCATACGATGACACAAACAGTCATCTTATGGCGTATTCTAACATTGCTACTTTCGACTATGCAGACGAAACGACGCTCCGCTTCGAAGGCTTCTATTTCAAAGATGATGACGGCATGATTACTTTCCAGCGCGGTGACGTCGACCCGAGTTTCTGAGTGAAATAATATGAGTATAATACAATTCAGATTATAAATGTCGAACCCTCAAACGAAGAATTTGCACGATTTAAGAAGATAAAATAAAAATGAAATGATAATGAACAAAACGAAACACTACAGACAATTCCTGCTCTTTTTGGTCATGCTATCTGCAACGACATTCGGAATGGCTCAAACCTCGTTTGATCCAAAAGAGGGCTGTCTGAATGTCATTGATGTTACTTTGGCACAAGGCATTGGTGAATATGGCGACAAGTGCATTTCTGCAAACTACCTGCACGAAAAGTTCATTAACGAGCGCTTTACCATAGGCCCTGGAATAGGATATAGCCATCATAACAACTACAACTTTTCTGCTATCCCCGTCTTTCTTAGTACACATTATTTCTTTCTTGACAAGCGGCTTTCTCCGTTTGTCAATCTACGTGTTGGAGGAATCGCCCTGTTCAACGCAAAGAATGTTGGAACCAACGAGAAATACTCTATATCAGAAGAAATGGAGGGCTTCAGCCTGTTTGTTTCGCCAAACGTCGGCGTGAAGATGCACATCACGCCAAATATCGGCATAATGGCTTCGATAAACGATGAAGCTTTCCTTGTTAATGCGTTTGACACTCAAAAGAACGATTATAAAAGCAAGCTGATTCATTGCTTTGGAATCAACGTAGGATTTTGCTTCCAGATAAAAGGATGGTAACGAATGAGACAAATATTATAATACAAATGAAAACAATGAAACTCTGGAGAATTGCTTTTATGATGCTTGCTGCTTTCTACCTCGCCTCTTGCAAGCCATCGGCACGGCAAACGGTGGCAGATGCGGAACAGCCGACGGACAGCACCGAGGCGGTGACCAGTGCGGACACCCTACGCCTCGTCATCACTGACAAACACCTGGCGCAAACCGACTTCCTCATACGGAGGACACAGAAACCCGTAAATTGAATCAATAATGTTGAACCCTCAAACATATAATTTCCGATGAGTCCTTAAGATATTTTCAAAAATGTGTCGGAATGTGAAGGAAAAATCGTACCTTTGCACCCAATACATATTTATTGGAAAAAAAGAGCAGTAGGTTACTCTTAGAATCCCAAAGTTCACCTGGCAAGTAAACGGAATCAGATTCTATACCTAATTGCAACCGACGCGCTCCTCATTTCATAATGAGGTGTGCGTTTTAACGGTTTGTAGGTATAGAAAATGATTCCTTGCCAGGTGAAATTTCTTGGGACTACAATCCTAGTACACCTCCTTTTTTTGAGGGGCTTTCAATAAATAAGTAGGTGACAAGACAGGATTGTTACATTTCCCCAAAGTGTTTTTTTATTTTATTAATGCCGTAGGGTATGGATGTACCCATGGCAAGTAACAAGTATTTAACGAAAAACGTGAAAATGAATCAAAATGAAGAAGTCCCAGACTTTCTGGGAGGACTTGGCGACTTGCTGCCCGCCGATGTCCTGAAGATGGTGAACGAACTGCTGGAGCAACTGCACCGGAAAGAAAAAGATCACCAAGGCGGCCCCGTGTTCATCTATGCCCCAGGCAGCCAGTATGTGGATAAACAGTTTAATTTTGGGAAGGAGCCTCACCCCCAAACCCCTCTCCGAAGGGCGAGGGGAGCAGATAGCCCTGAAGCGTCAAAGAGCCTGCCAGACGAACTCGCAACCGCCAAAGCAATGGTGTTATGGAAGAAGGCACAGCAGGCGGGCTACGTGGATGAGAACTACCAGCCTTTGCTCTCGCGTACGCAGGCGGCACTGTTGGCCGATGCCATGGCGGAGCGGCTGGGCATCAAGGAAAAGTGGAAGGTGTTCGAGGCGTTGTGGAACAGGAAATACATGCGGAGTGATTACAACTTGGCACTCACACAACAGCAGTCCTACGATTTTCAGGATGAACTGAAGCAGTTGTTTGGTTAAGAAGCAAAAAGTCCAGGTGCTCACGCATCAGGACTTTTCTGTTCTTGTTCTTGTTTTATGAAATACATCCGTGCCATCCTAACGGAAAGACGCGGCTTGTCCTAAAAAACAATACCCGGCAGTTTGATTGCTCAGGGACTGTCGGGACTTAACGTTGCAAAGATAGTAACTTTTCTGCAAACTTCCAAATAATTTAGAAAAAAATTTGCATTTCTCTGCAATTATTTCATCAACATTTTTTCTTACTTTTTCTCCTTGACCGTAGTACCCAGCGTAGTACCCCTAAGGGGAGTTGGAATCAGAGATTATTTGTACTTTCGCACTCAAAAGAGTGAGAGAACGGGCGGCACCTCGGCAATTCGAACAAGTTCGATTGCTCTCGGTTTGCACCGTCCTTCGCGCTCAGATATTTAACCAACGAAATGAAGTTATGAATGAGAATGAAATGAGCCAGTTGGATGCAGAACTGGAGCATGCGGGCGAGGAGACGGCGCTGAGTCCGCAGATGCTGCTACTGGAGAAGTTGAGAATTACGCCAGAGAAGGAACTGCCGAAGATGGACTTTCTGTTTCGGCTGTTCGACAAACCGTGTTTCCCGAGACGGGAACTGGTGGCGATAACGGGTAAGGCGAAGTCGGGAAAGACGTTCGTCACCTCAATGCTGATGGCAGTGGGAAGCCAGGAGGGGAGTATAAACCAACTGCCTTTGAAAAGGATACGCGAGGAACCACTGCATGTATTGTGGTACGACACGGAGCAGAGCGACGAGTCAACGCAAGATATTCTGAAGAACAGGATTATGAAATTGGCAGCGGACAAACACGGACTGGCACAGGCTGATTTATTCGATGCAGAAAACAATTCGTGGTCAGGAAAAATGTTCGATGTTTTCAATGTTCGTGGTGTAGCATGGAAGGAACGGCGTTCGTTGTTGTGCGAGGCCGTGACGAGGTGTAAGCCTGACCTGGTAATTGTCGATGGCATCCGCGACCTGGTAAACGACATCAACGACGGCATGCTGGCGCAGGAGGTGATGGAAGAGCTGATGCACCTGGCCACGGAGCACAAATGTTGTATCGTGTGTGTGCTGCACCAGAACAAAGGCTCGGAGGACCACAACCTTCGAGGCTGGATTGGTACGGAGCTGATGAACAAGGCCTTTGAGGTGTATGCCTGCGAGAAACTGATGCCGAAGCGCATCTTCAAGGTAGAGCAGACGCTGACACGTAAGTACGACATTGAACAAAAACTGTATTTCGAGGTAGACCCTAAAGGACTGCCCCGACTGACTGCCGTGCCCGTAGAAGACACTGGTGAGGATGGCAATGCCAGCCAGTTGCCCAGTCTGAATCGTAAGTATGTTGTCAATGAGGATGACGGCTCGTGGCATATCGACCTGCCGAGGCTGATAGGCGACGTGATGGTCGGTCGTGAGCAGATTACGGGCAGCGAGCTGAAGGAACAGGTGTGTAATCGTGCCAACATAGGTTCATGGAAGTTCTACAACAAGCTGCTGGAGCAGGCTGTCAACGAGCGTATCATCATGAAGACCTTTGACAAGGTGGGACATGTCATCTATACACCAGCGCCCTTCTGAAACCCCACTCCCCTCTTATATTTCCGTTCCCCTTTAGGGGGAACTCCAATATAGAGGGTGGGTTTCCTCAGGGAAGGGAAGATGGATGATGTAAGAAGTAAGATGTAAGATGTAAGAAGTAAGATGGAAGATGTAAGATGTAAGAAGTAAGATGTAAGATGTAAGAAGTAAGATGGAAGAGTTATTATCGCATACGTTTAAGGCCCTTAGGCATGAGCTGGGTCACGACCGTCCACGTGACAGTCGGCCTATGTGGCAGCAGCGACTGGGCACGGCATCGGCGTTCTGCCTGGCATTGGTTAGCAATGGCTACTTGACCGAGGCTCAGATGCAGCATGCCGCACAGCGTTACCGCTTGGGCGTGAGTCGCGACGGCGGTGTCATCTTCTGGCAGATTGACACCACGGGGAGCATCCTCGACGGCAAGATCATGTACTACCGCCCTGACTGTCACCGCGACCACAAACGTCATCCGCAGTGGGTCAGCAACCGCCTGAAGCACTACTATCTGGGAGACGACGTGGAGCTGATAGCCAGCATCCCGTCATACCACTGCCTGTTCGGTACGCACCTTTTGAAGACCCCCTCTAACTCCCCCTGTTTAGGGGAAGAACACAAGTCCTCCCTAAGCAGGGAGGATTTAGGAGGGTCTACTGTCGCTGTTGTAGAGGCAGAGAAGACGGCGGTAATACTCAGTGAGCACTATCCCGCGTATTTGTGGCTGGCCGCCGGTGGTCTCTTCGAACTGACTGCCGACAAGCTCTTTCCGCTGCGCCGTCACCGCATCGTCCTCTTCCCCGATACCGATCCCACTCTCACGGCCTACACCCGTTGGTATGAGGTCGCCCGTGAAGCCCGCCGCCTGTACGGCTGCAACATCACAGTCAGTCCGCTGCTGGAACTGCGTGCCACGCTCGAGCAGAAGCAGCGCAAGATAGACCTCGTCGATTATTTGTTTAAGAAATAAAAAATAGCTTATGGTCAATTATTACGACAGGAAACGATTCATCAGCAAAAGCACGTTGGCACGACTGGCCGACGTCAGTCCCCGAACCTTCAGCCGATACCTTGCTACTCGGCGCGAGATTCTCAAAATCTTCGGCGTCACACCGAAAGCCCAGAAACTTCCACCTTATGCCGTCCGCTACATCTGCGAGGATTACTGCATCGATCTTCCGCCCGAACTGCAGGACCAACAGGCCCTTAATGCCTCGCCCATCCGTGATATTATCCTCAAATCGTGGGAAGAAAAGCAGAATTTCAAAAATATTTCCCGCCTGTCGGACAAAGT
>JAEEGK010010217.1_pt1 | contig 21689 bp, 17 predicted proteins | sample 8958771 | NCBI WGS metagenome assembly JAEEGK01 (sample SAMN16246547, study PRJNA631951) | gut metagenome | biome: gut microbiome; feature: rumen; material: SC-attached | host: Bos | place: Iran: Karaj | collected 2018-10 | reverse complement strand
GGTGATCTGGTTCAGTACAACAAGACTGACCTTCTGAAGTTCCGCAACTTCGGTAAGAAATCGCTCACGGAGCTTGATGATTTGCTCGAGAGTCTGAATCTGTCGTTTGGAACAGACATTTCTAAGTATAAATTAGATAAAGATTAAAAACAAATGAGACATAATAAGAAATTCAATCACCTGGGTCGTACTGCATCTCACAGATCAGCTATGTTGAGCAACATGGCCGTATCCCTGATTATGCACAAAAGAATCACTACGACCCTCGCTAAGGCTAAGGCCTTGAAGAAGTATGTAGAGCCCCTGATTACCAAGTGCAAGCAGGACACTACTAATTCACGTCGTGTAGTATTCAGCTATCTTCAGGATAAGAAGGCTATCACCGAGTTGTTCACTGTAATCTCTCAGAAGGTTGGTGACCGTCCCGGTGGTTACACCCGCATCATCAAGACCGGTTTCCGTGCCGGTGATGCTGCTCCTATGTGTTTCATCGAGCTCGTAGATTTCGATGAGAACATGGCTAAGACTGCAAAGAAGGCTAAGCGTACACGCCGTTCTTCAAAGAAGGCTGCCGAGGCACCTGCAGAGGCTCCTGTGACAGAAGCACCTGCAACAGAAGAAGCTCCCGCTGAATAATTCTAAATTGCAATAATGTAAGCCGCTCGTCCGTGAAGGATTGAGCGGCTTTTTTGTGTTGTCGAAGATACTTTCGCTCGGGAATAAAAATAAATCCTAATTTATTTTGTATTCCGCTCGCTTAATCGTATCTTTGCATGAAATAAACGCTTTTCTTATATATGAAGATACTATTCAGGAATATATTCTGCGGTGTTTGCCTCATGGCAGCACTGACCTCTTGTATTTCAGACAAAAAAATGATATACCTGCAGGGAGCTGCGGAAAAGTATGCTGTTCCCAAAGCCTTGGAGGATGCCTTTGAACTGAGAGTGGAGCCGGATGACCAGTTGGCCATCTCCATTACCAGTAAGGATCAGGAGTTGTTACAACGTTTCAATAACAATACACTCATAGGCGGTGGCAACAATTCAACCACAGGTACCAATACAATAAATGTATCCTCCGGCGTAGCTTATTTCCAGGTGGACAAGAACGGAACTATCGAATTCCCCATCTTCGGTACCATAAACGTAGGCGGTATGACAACCCGTGAGATATCTTCCCTGATACAGAAACGTGTCAGAGAGGAAGGCTATATCAATGATGCCGTTGTGAATACCAAGATCATGAGCTTCAAGGTTACCGTAATGGGAGACGTTAAGAATCCCGGAACTCAGACCTATCAGGGTGAGCGCCTGACCATATTGGAGGCTCTGGGAAAAGCCGGAGACCTGAATAACAGTGCTCACCGTGACCACATTCTGGTAGTACGTGAGGAAGCCGGCAAACGTGTGACCTACGAAGTGAACCTGCTGGACCATGCCAGCATCTTCCAGTCCCCGGCCTATTACCTGCAGCAGAATGACGTCATATATGTTCAGCCCAACAAGAGTCAGCGCGTAAAGGGCAGCACCAGCTACACCTGGCTGACAGTAGGAAGCACCGTAGTCGGAATGGTGGTTTCCGTAGTTTCCCTGGTTGTTGCACTTAAGAAATGATAACAGACACAATGGTAAATAATACAGCAGGGGTGCAGGTAGGCCCCCGTCAGCGTTTCAGAAATAACAGGGGGGCAGATGACATGTTCTCCCTCCGTGATCTCCTTGATACATTCCTGGTTAACTGGAAGTGGTTCCTCCTTTCCGCAATAGTCTGCGTAGCCGTTGCCCGTGTGTACCTGGCAAGTAAACTGTTTTTATATCAGCGCCAGGCCGTCATGCTGGTAAAGGATGATGCCAACGGTGCAGGCGGAAGACGCTCCAATATCAGCACCGATGCCCTGATGCAGCTGAATGGAGTCCTGGCAGGAACCAGTGTCAAGAACGAAGTGTATATCCTGCATTCATTCCAGCTCTCACAGGAGGTAGCCCGCAATCTGCATCTGGATGTACTCTACAACTACAAGGAGCGCCTGAGAAATTACTCACTGTATAACGAGCGCCCCGTAACCGTAGATTTCCTGCAGCCCTTCCTGGCCCCCGTAACCTTTAAGATGGACATCAAGAGTGCCCGTGAATGCCACATCCACGATGTCAAGATGGGCTCTCCTCTCGAGGAATCCTCCTATACAGCAGATGTAAGGGTAGGGCAGATGCTGCAGACCCCGTTCGGAAAGGTAGTCATCTCGCCCAAGGAAGAAAACATGAAGGCATTCATCGGCAAGACAATCACCGTTACCCGTGTCAGCATCGATGATGCGGCTATCATGATTATGAACAAGTGTACCAGCGGTGAGATAGACAAGGAAAGCACCCTGGTCAGAATCACCTGTACCGATACCAATATCGAACGAGCCGACGATATCCTGTCCGGCCTGCTGGATGCCTATAAGCAGAGTATTATCGAGGACAAAAACCAGATAGCCCAGAGCACCGCCGCATTCATAGACTCCCGAATCCAGCTGATTCATCAGGAACTCAGCGATGTGGAGGGGCAGATGGCAGAGTTCAAGCAGAACAGCGGCCTGGTGGATATCAAGGCAAATGCCGAGACATTCCTGACCCAGAGCACCAACGCCCGTCAGCGTACTATCCAGTCTGAAATGCAGTACAGCATGGTACAGTACCTGATGGACTACCTGGCCGAGAACAGCAAGGGAAACAACCTGATACCCACCATGGGCGGTATCAGTGACAACGGTATCCAGACACAGATAGCCCGTTACAACGAGTTGATGCTCACCCGTAACAGGCTGGCCCAGAATACCAGTGAGACCAGTCCTACCATCCGAGAGATGGACAGCAACCTGTCCCAGATGCATGCTACGGTACTGACATCGCTCAGGGGATATGCCACCAGCCTGAAACTGCAGCTGGATAAGGCTAAAGCCGAAGAGAACGGAATCTTAGGCAATATCAGCACCGTTCCCCAGAAGGAGAAGCAGGTGATAGACATCACCCGACAGCAGACCATCAAGGAAACACTGTACACCTTCCTGCTCAACAAACGTGAGGAGACAGCCCTGCAGTTAGCCATTACCGAGGCTAATATCCGTATTGTGGAACATCCCTTCGGCAGCACATCGCCCGTAGGGCCCCGTACCAAGGTCATCACCCTTTTTGCCCTTCTGATAGGCCTTGCCATTCCCTTCACCTTCTTCCTGTTCAAGGAAAGACTGAACATGGGTGTAAGGGGCCGTAGAGATGTCGAAGCCAGTACCACCATCCCCGTTCTGGGCGAGATTCCTCACCGTAAGAGCGACATCAGTGATTCTGAAATCATTGTATCCGCCCATACTGACGATGTGATGGGCGAAGCCTTCCGTCTGCTACGCTTCAATACCACATTCATCAATAAGGATGCGCGTGTTATTATGTTTACCAGTACCATGCCAGGTGAGGGTAAGACATTTATCAGCCGTAACTTCGCAGCCACCTTAGGAATGGCAGGAAAGAAGGTGGTATTGGTAGATACCGATATACGTAAGCGTACCCAGAGCAAGCTTTCCTCCAAGGGCCGCAGCCAGGGTCTTACCTCATACCTGTCCGGTGCTGTGGATGATGTAACATCACTTGTAGTCCGTCTGGACGAGGCATGTAACCTGGATATGCTTCCCGCAGGTATTACACCTCCCAACCCCGCCGAGCTGCTGATGAGCGACAGGCTGGACCAGTGTATGGAAGAGTTGAAGAAGCACTATGATTATATTATAGTGGATAACGTGCCTGCCCAGGTAGTAGCCGATGCCGGTATTGTCAACCGTATAGCCGACCTTACCATCTACGTAATCCGTGAGGGTAAGATTGACCGCAGATACCTTCCCGAGCTGGAACGCCTGCATCAGGAAGGCAAGTTCAATCACATGTCCATCGTGCTGAATGACTGCCAGAGCCGCAATAAGAAGTACGGTTACGGCTATGGCTACGGCTACGGTTACGTAAATGAGGAAAGGAAGAAGTCCTGGCGCAGCAAGCTGCAGGGACGTTGATTAGGTTGATTAGGTTAAAAGGTTAAAGAGTTAAAAGGTTTTATGGGCTTAATGGCTTAATGGGTTAATAGGTTAGTAGGTTATTAGGGTTCTAAAGGTTCTAAAGGTTCTAAGGGTTCTACCTCAAACCTCAGCCTTCAAACCTCAGCCTTCAAACCTCAGCCTTCAAACCTCAGCCTTCAAACCTCAGCCATCAAAACGTTCCTGTTTAGTACGCGTTCTCTTCTCCGTGGATGGCGTTGTAAACGGTCTTCCAGATGATGAAGAGGTCCAGGGCGAAGGACCAGTGCTCAATGTACCAGATATCCTTCCTGATACGTCCCTCCATCTGCCACAGTTCCTGTGTCTCACCCCGGTAACCTGTCACCTGTGCATAGCCCGTTATACCCGGCTTGGCAAAGTGGCGTACCATGTAGCTGCTGATAATCCGGCTATACAGCTCGGTATGCTTAAGCATGTGCGGACGCGGACCCACAATACTCATATCATTCAACCATACGTTTATAAACTGCGGCAGCTCATCAATGCTGGTACGGCGCATAAACTCACCGATACGTGTTTTGCGCGGATCATTCTTGGTAGCCTGAATGTTGTCGCTGTCCACATTCACCTTCATAGAGCGGAACTTATAGCAATAGAACTCCTTACCGTTCAGCCCCGAACGCTTCTGCTTGAATAAGACAGGACCCGGAGAGCTGAGTTTGATAAGCAGCCCGAATACAATATATACAATGGGGAAGACCGTCACCAGGAAGATGCTTGATGCTATAAGGTCGAAAGCCCGTTTCAGGATACGGTTCCCCGCTAACGTAAGCGGCTCGTAGTGCAGGCTGATTACCGGTGTTCCGTCCATCAGCGAGAAGGCCATTATATGCCGCTGGTAGTTGTATGTGAAGGGAATCCGGTTGTAGCGTACAAGATTCTGGGAACAGGCTTGTTCGATTCTGTCTGTCAGTTCAGTATCGGACGACGGCAGCAGACAATAAACCTGATGCAACGGGTGCTGCTGAATGTATGCTATAGCCTCCTCAGGCTTGCCCAGGTAATTATTCTCCGTTACATCCGTACTCGGCACATCGGCAAAGTATCCATTGATGACAAATCCTGTTGAAGGGTCTGTTTCCATCTTTCTATACAGCTCACTGGCAATGCTGATATTACCGATGAAGATAACCTTCATAGAGTTATGCCCGTTCTTACGGTAGTGCTTGATGCATTGTCTCAGTACCCATCTGTACAGGAAGATGAATACAAATATGAAGCTGTAGAACGGAAGCATGTAGTCCCAAGTCATCAGCGGCCAGCGGAACACCCACAGCACCATCAGGCTGAGTATGATGAATGAGAAGGTGCTGATCAGGAAAGAGCGCAGCATCTGGTCACCGCGGACAAAGCGGTCATGAATATTGTGGTGGGTCTGCTGTACACACAGCACATATATCAGTGACAGTAACAGCATCAGACGTTTGTAGTGCGGCGTAGTAGCGTTACCCAAACTCTGATAGTAGAATGACATGACCAGCAGCGCCGTATTGAGTGCCATCAGCTCACCGCCCAGAATCATCCATCGTATCGTATTGTCAGAAGTCCTATTGTATTTTACCATTATTTAAGGGTTAGAGGTTAGGGGTTAGAGGTTAGGGGTTAGAGGTATCCGTTCCATCGCCTCCAGATGTATTGCGTTATCCGGTAGTAGGGATGCCAGAACACCTCTCGCGGGTATTGCCCTATAAGGCGCCAGCTCCAGCGTGTCCCCCAGGTGAACCATGCTATCCTGCTCATATTCGTCCGGCCTATTACACGGTCGTCTGCCTGACCGAAGTTGCCGGCCCGCATCACCTCGCTTAGCAGGAAACGGCCCCGCTTTTCATCAGGCTCAGCCAGCATATTCTCAGCAGGCATACTGAACACTTCGCCCAGTACCCACATCAGTGCCCGGCAGAACGCTGTCAGCCCCAAGTCACGGATCACGGGCAGAACCTTCTCCTTCAGTTCTTCATGGCCGGGTGTTATCAGGCTTGTGCACAGATAATAGTAATCCATCAGCTGCCTGAGCCCTATGCCTTCAAAGAAGAGGTGGCGGAAGATGTGACTTAGCTGGAAAACCAGATTCATCTCATCGTTGGGAATGCAGACAACTCCCTCCCCCGGCAATTCCACCTGCTTAGGGTGTGCCAGTTGCTGACGGAAGTAGCGTCGCATCCTGCTGTTCTTGAACGGGTCATACAGGTAGCTCGGTTCGAAGTGAATCTCTATGGGCGTATCCTTCCGTACCGGAAAGTCCATCTCAATAAGTGTCACCTCCAGGTTGGGGTAGTGGCTGCGTATGTAGTCAGCAATCTTCTTGCGGTCCCCGTCCAGCCAGATGTCAATGTCTCCCGGGATGCGCAGTGTCGGGTCAGGGTAGAGTAGGGCATTACCTTGTCCTTTCAGGATAACATTCCTATAGCCCAGCTTCTCCCAGCGCCGGCTAAGCCATACCGCATCATGGTTGAACCGTTTATTATCGCTGATAATCTTCTGAACGGTAGCATGCCAGTTGATAAGCAGCTGACGGGGCGGCTTCTGCTCAGCCGGAAGCCGGCAGACACCCTGGTAGAGTACACCCACCAGCGTCTGCTGCTTAGCCTCCGTGAACAAGTCATGCCACTCCTCCTCCGAGGGGGTGCGGCTGAACTTCTCCTGTCGGCCCAGGGCTATATGTATGAGTTCGAAGAATAGCATCTTTCCTGTTACTAAAGGCAAATTTACGAAAAGAACTTTAATTGTGCAAACTTTTGTCGTATATCTTCCCCGTCTGTCGGGCTATTGTATCCCAGTCGTACAGGTGCATGTCATAATGCATGGTTCTTTCCCCACAACATTTTGCCGCTAACACGTCAGCCAGTTTCTCCGTATTGCCGCATGGGAAATAGCAGTCCCCGTCAAGCCCTATTTCCAGGTTGGCCGGAATGTCACTTGCCACCACCGGAATGTTATATGACATAGCTTCCAGCAACGCTATGGGTAATCCCTCGTGGCTGCTGGGCAGGCAATAGCAGGATGCATGGGTCAGGAGGGAATGCAGTTTCCGGCCCTTGATGAATCCCGTCAGCACCACATCATTATCCCGCGCCATTTTCTTGAGCGCCCTTGAGTAGTCATCCTCAAAGTCCGTATCGCCAGCCAGAACCAGTCTCATATCCTCTGCTATACGTCCTGACTTCTTAAGCCGCAGGTAAGCCTCCACCAGGTGATGCAGGTTCTTCTCCGGCACAAATCGGCACATACCCAGGATGTATTTGCCCTCCTCAATGCCCAGCTGGCTGAAATATTCCGGGCAGGAACAAATCTCGGGCCGTGTCACGCCATTGTATATAAGCGTAACACCCTCCTTCCTGCCGCACTTCTCCGCTATCAACCTCTTAATGACATCCGATATGACAATCACCTGATTGGCAAACCTGCATCCCAGTCTCTCGCCCAGTCTGAGCATCATTTTAGCAAACCTGCCCCATTTGTCGCGGTCATAGTCAGGGCCGTGATGCGTCATCACAACTTTCAGCCCAAGCAGCCGGGCATACGGAGCCAGCAGATTCGGCCCTATGGTATGAATGTGTATGATATCAGCCCGGAGTGATTTAGCCTTATTGATAGCCCTGAATGTATGAACAATAGCCTCGAACATCTTTGATTTCGGGGCCTTCACGTCCACAATCCTCACACCCTTCCACTCTGTCAAAGGCTCTTCCTCCCTGACATAGCTTGCCCTCCGGATGACGGTAATGTCATAGCCCAGTTCTGCCAACCGGGGCAGCAGCTCCTCGCAGTGCGTCTCCACACCGCCCATGATGCCCGGGATACCGCGTGTTCCTGTTACAACTACCTTCATATCTTAACTTAGTTCTTTAATGATTTCAATATATCTGTCACGGAAAGTATCCATAGAATACTTCTCCCGGAGCAGATTCTTGCTGTTCTCGCCGAACCGCAGACGCAGGTTCCTGTCCTGTGCCAGCGTCCTGATGTGATCTGCCAGGGCTGCAACATCCTTCTTCTCTGCCATAAAACCGTTCACCCCGTCTTTTACCAGGTACCGGTTGTCCCCCACGTCAGTTGCGATAACCGGCAGATTGGCATTCATCGCCTCCATGATGCTGTTGCTTGTCCCCTCAAATAGTGAGGTGGAAAGGTAAATGTCAGCCCTGTCCAGATAGTCCGGTATGTCATCCGGGTTAATGAGCATCTCTGTAATATCCTCAATGCCCTCTTCCTTCACCCATAACCTGATCTGCTGCTCCAGTTTCCCGAACCCGATGATACAGAACCGGATGTCCCTGCAAGTCTGATAGGCGCGGGCCACACTCCTGATAGCAGTCAGGTAGTCCTTCTGCTCCACAAAGCGTCCTACCGTAATGATGCCTGTCAGTTTCTGCTCCTGCTTCTCCTTATAAGGTTCAATGCCGTCAAAACAGTTGGGTATAACGTATATTCTCTTCTCGCAGAAACCCTGCCTGACGAAATTCCTTTTCCCCGAGAAGCAGTTGGCAACAGTCAGCGCAGCCATGTGATTGGTAAGGAACCTGTCAACCGCACGTTTCAGCACCGGCAGCTCGGCATTACGCAAGCCGCATACCACCTTAGCCCCCGTCAGCCTGCCGGCCAGGCAAGCATACAGGTTAGCAGCCGTCAGGTATGAAAAGACCAGCCCGATGCCGCACCGTCTCATATATGAGCATAAGGCCCTGAACCTATGTATGTACCCGCCCCGGTTGAGGAACAGTTGAATCTCAGGCACCTCATTGATCAGGTCCAGATACTTCTGATGCACCTTAGTCGCATTATAGACAATGAAATGCACGTCATAGTCCTGCGACAGAGCCTTAGCCAGCAATACCGCCTGTTTCTCGGCCCCACCACTGGTGAGGTTCTTAACGAATATAGCTATTGATGTACGTCTCATCTGTTCTCTGTTTCCGGCAATTTCAGCCATTCACCTATTTTATAGTCCCAAATCTCCGGCTCAAACGGCACATTGCCCGAGAAATGGAAGAAAGTCAGTTCCCCGAAGTATATCTTCCCGTTGATGTCATACAGGTCCACCCGGACGTGACGGAATCCCTTGCTCAGTTCCTCTGCCAGCGCTATCATCTTACTGAACCCCTCGGGCTTCTTAATCTCCTTGGTAGTCCAGGGGTGTCCCTGAACAAAGGGCAGGTGGTTGAAGTCAGGGTCGTAGAAGTCAAATTTCACATCACCCGTGTTACGGTCCGTGGCAATGAAAAGCATTTTGCACTTGCCATCGAAGCAGAAGAACTTGTAATCTTTCAGCTCCGTTCCCGATTCATCCACCATATACTTCTCGGCAATAATCCGTGGCTTGACGTCTTTGTACGGATATTCACGGTGCTCATAGAAGAAGTTGTGCCTCAGGCTCTTCTCCAACTTCCTGCGCGCCGCTTTCCAGTCCAGTTTCGTCTTGTCCGGGCATACAACCACACCGCCGGAGTCATGAGTCGTCTTCAGCACAAACTGGTTGGGCAGCCTGTCAAAGTCTATTTCATCAAGGCTGTCATAAACCGCCAGGGTAGGGATGATGTACTCATCACCAATCAGCCTGCGTACCACCTCCTTAGACTCATATTTATCCACAAGTTGCGAGTACTCCCTGTGTATATCGTGCAATTTCAGCCATTGCAGCTTCTCATTGTAGGTAGTAGGGTTCTCCAGGTCCGGAAACTTGCCCATCCCCGAGAAGTACTCCCACTTGATAAAGCTGCGGTCATTCATCCATCTTCCGATTGTCCGGCGCAGGATGACACCAAAAGCCCAATAGGGATCCTTTATTGCCTTATATAATCTGTTCTCCATTTTTCCTTGTCTGATTAAATACCTCTGAAAAGGGATATGAAATCCTCCTTGGATGCCGGATGATATGTCATCCTGCAGTCCTTCAGTTCCGGTGCCTTCTTCATCCCTTCAGCCAGTGCTTCTGTATTTTCTGTCTCAACCAGGATTCCGTTTTCCCCGTCTTTCACTATTCTGTCAATTACAGGGATGCATCTTGTAGCAACAACAGGTTTACCCAAATACATAGCATCTACCAGAGTATTGGGTAATCCCTCGAACCGCGAGGGCATCACCAGGCAGTCCGCATGTTTTATCCAGCGGTACGGATTCCTGTCAAAGCCGATAAAATGAACGGCCTCCTGAAGATTATGCTCCGTAACGAAACGCTTTATTGATGCGAAGTAAGGATCCTCCTCGTCATACTTTCCTATAAGGTACAGGTGAGCCTCCGGTTTTTCCCTGTGCACAATGTCAAATGCCCGGACAAGTAAGTCCTGTCCCTTCTGCGTGGCAAAGCGTGCCGCCCAAATGTAGTTGTACTGTTTCTGCTCCTCAGTCGTATAGGGATTAGCAGCCTTCAGGCATTCCTCAATATACTGGGTATCCATGGGATTCTGCAGGGTTATCACCTTCTCGGCCGGCAATCCGGTAAAGGCTATTATCTCTTTGCGCATCTCCTCTTGCTGGGCAATCACCTTGTCTGCCCATTTGTAGGTAAGGCGCACCAGTAAGACGTTTCTCTTGAGAATCGCACGGCTCAGGTCAATGTTGTTGCGGACAATTACCTTATTCCCGCAGCACTTGGAAATCAGAATCAGGCGGGCGTTCAGGTATAACATTGAACTGAATACAATGTCAGGTCTTTCTTTGCGGACAGTATTCCAGATTCTGAAGATTCCCCCCTGCCATATCCTTTTTATTCTGATAAGGCTTACAGGATACTCTTGGGGGATAAACTTTACAATATCTCCTAAGGTCTTGCCCACGATGACGAACTTCACCTCAAACTCATCCCTGGGCAGCATCTTTCCGATGGTTACAGTCATACGTTCCGCCCCACCTACCGTAGGAGGCAGGAAAAAGATGATTTTTTTTAAATCTCCCTGTTCAGTAATCATTGATGTATTCCTTTTGAAACTTCTTTTACAGTTATTTGTTCTGGGGCAATTTCAGATACTCTCCGAACCTGTAGTCCCATTCTTCTGGTTCAAATGGAGTCATTCCACTCCAATGGAAGAATGTCATTTCTCCGAAATAAATGTTCCCGTTAACATTATACAAATCAACACGGACATGTGGAATATTAGCGGATAGTTTGCGAGCGACCTCCAGCATTTCCGGGAAATTCTTGGGTTTGTCAATAGGATGGTCAGCATTCGGATGCCCATTAAGAACGGGAAGATGATTCCACTCCAGGTCAAAGAAATCAAACCGCGTATCTTGTTCCTGCCGGCCTGTTGCGACAAAAAGGAATCTCGGCTCACCGTCAAAACAGAAGATCTTGTAGTCCTTTAGCTCGAAACCGCTCTCGTCTTCCATGTATTCTTCTGCAATGATTCGTGGCTTCAGATCCCGGTAGGGGTATTCCTTGTTTCTCTGATAGTAGTTTTTTCTCCATCCGTCTTCCAGTTTTGCCTTTGCTCTGTTTATGTCAAGTCTGCTTTTGTCCTTACATACTACGATTCCTCCGGAGTCGTTCGTGCATTTGATGACAAATTTCTCAGGAAGATTATCCCATTCTATGTCATTGACATTATCCCATGTCCCGATTGTCGGGATAATGTATTTTGCTCCTATTTTCTGCTCTGCAAAGTTTTTGGCATCAATCTTATCTACCAGTTTGGCATACTCCGGATGGATGTCATTCAATTTCAGCCATTGTAGCTTTTCGTTATATGTTCGGGGGGCCTTAAGATTTAATTTGTAACCCATCTTTAAACGAAACAGCCACCTTAAATATATCTCATCAGGGAGTAAGGGACATGCCCAATGGAGCAACTTCCTTTTAATCTTGAATATGATGGAATGTTCTTTCATTTTTCCTTTAAAATATAATCAAATAATGTTTTATATACATCAAGGTGAGATTCGCATGTAATCTTATTGGATAGTCTCATCGCTTTTTTGCGGCTTATTTTTAATTTTAAAAGGCCTCTTCTGTACATTGCCTTAAGAAACCTGTTGTTTATGGGGAGATAGGGCAGGAAAAGTTCTTTCCTATTGTTATGAACATAGGAATACAGTTCTTCTTCGAGTCGCCTGTCATCTTCAATGATAATATTAAGGGCGTCTGTTTCTTTCTCGAAATCAGTATAATTACGAAGTTTAATACCCGTTTTCTCTCCATTCTGAATGTAAGGAATCAGTCTGAATCCGATATTCTCAGATAATTCCAGTTCAACGGCATAACCCTTTGACCAACTGTCTTGCCCGACGTATTCTGAAATCCTGTCGAAATTGAAATTGCCCAAACCGTAGAAGATAGGTCTCCCTTTATATAGCTCATAGCCGGAGATGCAATGCTGGTGATGGTTAATAACCGCATCAGCTCCCAGCGTAACAAAGTGCCTGTACCATTTCTTCATGCGAGGCGTTGGCAAATGGTAGTGCTCAATGCCCCCGTGTATGATAACCAGGACATAATCTGCTTTATGACGGGCCTCTATTATGTCATTGCCTATGTCTATCAGGTCCAGTGGATTGCTTCCCCCGTGTTCTGTTGTCGCTACTGATGATTCGTGTTCACATGCATTGATTATGGCAATTGTCTTTTCTGCAATGGTGTGGTATAGAACCCTTCGTGCGGTTTCCAGTGTGCATCCGCCACCTACAGTTTTAAGTCCTGCCTTGTCGCATGCATCTATGGTATCCTTTACGCCTTGTTGGCCCTGATCAAAGAAATGATTGTTGGCTAACGTTACTAAATCAAAGCCGGCTTTTTTAATTACTGCCGCCGTTTCTTCAGTTGTCATTAAATTAGGACCAGGCTTGTCTATTGGTGTCGCTGCTCCATATTTGACAGGTGCTTCAAGGTTTGCTATCCGGAAATCAGAGCGTTGTATGTCCTGTAGGATTTCTCCAAAGAGCTCTGTCGTCTGTTCCCGGGTAAATAACTCCCGTGTCCTTCCATATGGAACGATGTCCCCTGCTATAAAGACGGATATTCCCATAGTTATTTTCCTAATTGATTCATGAATTCTACTAATGGCCGGCTCCAATTGCGGTAGTCAAAGCACTTGCGGCACACTTCTTTTCCAGCAATGCCTACCATTCTGCTTTCCTCTTGATGGGTGAATACTTGTACGATTGCATCAGCTAAAGCATCCGTGTCTTCCGGCTCCACAATATAGGCTGATTTCTTATTCTCCAGCCAATTCACAGCCTCACCGACATTCGTAATAACAATAGGCTTGGATGCAGCCAGATATTCGCCCAGTTTAGTGGAAAAACAATATCTGTTTTGCTGGTTGCAATACTTGTTTATTATAACCAGCGATGCTTTGCTCATGTAGTCTTGCAATTCTTTACATGACAAATAACCGGTAAAACAGATATTTCCCTCAAGATGATATTTCCGTATCAGATCGCTAATCTCATTCTTGTGTGGTGATGTGTCTAATGTACCCGTAGATACAAAGGCAATATTTTCCCTGATCTTTCTCCGTGCCTTGCCAAATGCTTCAATCATTCCCAGAATGCCGTCTTTTTGTTGATATAATGTTCCTGAGTGAAATATATATGGGACTTCAGCCTTATCGGAATCATCAGGTATGTTGTATTTGTCAAAATCCACCATAATAGGCACCTTAATATGCTTGCATCCCGGCTGGGCATATTTCTTTGCTAAATCTGAAAGCGTATCAGAGATACTGATAATTCCGTCAAATTCAGGAATCTGCTTTTCCAACACTTTTTTCCTCAGCAAAGACTTATTCTTATCCTCTGTTCCTGTTCCGTAAGGTAACTCACACAAATCCCGGACGCAAAATGCACCTTTCTTGTGTGCAATCTTAATAAACTTCAGCGTAAGTCCGAGGTCTTTTCCCATATACAGGAATAATACATCTCCTTCTTTGAGATTCTTCCGTAAGTAGTCTGCTGTGTTAATTATATCTCTTATGTCATTTAGCTGTCGGATGAAAACATTGTTGTCACGTAATGGTGTCTTGCCAATATACCGGTATGAAATTCCGCTGCTTGTCCCCGTCCCAATAGTATTTTTCGGGGGTCTGCCATAGACCTCTGTGCGCCGGAAAACGATTACCTCGCATTCTATGCCTCCTTCTTTTATGGCACGGGCATAGCATACGATGCGATTAGTCGCTGCCATGCCATTGGGAAAAGACTCGCTTGTGAGAATATATACTTTCATAATATGATTAGTTCCGTATATGTATATGTGATGCACTCATGAATTGTGGCAGAACTTATGCAGGAGGATGGATTATCCGCAAAGTGAAATAATTTATGAATGCAGTCCGTATTTTTTTTTAAGTTTATCAACCAAATCCTGTTGTTCGCTTGTTAACGGTTCTGAACAACCGTATACTTTCAACTCCGAATAATATTGGTTGAATAGTGTGAGAATATCTTCATGGGACATACGCTCATTAGGTGGATATAGCGCTTCCTCATGTTTCTCTATGTCAGAAGGTGAGAATTTTACGCCAATGATTCTTGCCGGGATGCCTGCAACTAATGCGTATGGTGGAACGGATTTTGTGACAACAGCGTTTGCCCCTATGACGCATCCGCGTCCTAGTGTCACGCCAGCCAATATGGTTGCCCGTGTTCCCACCCAGACATCTTCACCGATAATAACATCACCGGATTTGTCATTAATGTGACTTTCTCCTAATATGACTTGCGGAACAGATACCGTTGACTTGTGGCTATTGGTAGCAATGGTTACTTCGGGTGCTATCTCTGTGTATTTTTTTATATAGACAGACTCATTGCCGGCATTGATAATCGTAAATCCATACCGAATCTTGACAAAGTCTTCAACAAATAGGTTTCCGGGTATCCCTATGTGGCTGGGACCGGCAATCGTACTATGAGCGGGCATTGAGCCGAAATCCTTTCGTTCCGGATTTTCCCTGTGAAGTCGGTATAACAGGTGTCGCCCTTTTCTGAGGAGGAACCATATGTCTGACAGAAGTAATTTTAACGCTTTCATCCTGCTGCTTTTCTTTTAAGATTCAACATCACAATTTTCACATTCATATTCGTACTCTGCGCCATCTTCTTCATCTTCCAGGGTAATCCGGTCCTCATCATAGCAGAACAGGCCATACAGCCAGAATGCCGTAAATAGAGGGATGGAGAAAATAGGATATGAAATAGAGGATGTTAGTAATGCGACTGCAAAGGCAAGTTTATGCGGATTATAACACGTCCAGCTTATTTTGGCAGATGAGTAGAAGATGATGACATAAAGAAACAGTCCTATTATCAGGCCATACTGGCTTAATACTTTTACGATTCCGCTTGTAAGTTCAAAGTTCTTGGATATATTCTGGCGGAACCAGCTGTAATCCCTGTTCCTACCATATCCTAATAGTGGGTCCTTCCGGAAGTTTATCCACTCGAAGAAGGCCGATTCAAAGCGGTCCAGTGATCCAAGGTATTCGCCTCCCTGCGTCTTGGCATTGTAATTGATGTTATGCATTCGTTCCCGTGTCAATCCTTCAAAATTGGCTTTTTCCTGAATTTTACTGCCCATGAAGTCAAGGGAGTTGATGGCCACAGCCAAGGGCAGAGCAATGAATAAGAAGGTAAGAATGTTCTGGACATTAAACTCGTTGAACCAGAATATAGCATATATAAGGATGGTAATGCTATAGCCCGTGGTGGACATGGTGCTGGCCAGGGCGAGCAACAGCACGATGATTCTGGTATTTCCCCTGAATGATATTCCTTCACGTGACAGATTTGTAAGGATGGCTGGAATCAGCATAATGGCAAAGCGGCCAGGTTCCCATGAACAGCCGGCGTTACGGATGAGGGAACCATAAATCTGTCCTTTGGCAGGGTCCATCCAGTTAAACAGGTACAGAACATTGTTTCCGAAGCTGGTTTCCGGAAATAAACGGAATGCCGTATCAATGCCGGGAATAATTATTGCCATTCCCCAAAGCACCAGGCCAATGGCTGAGAACACCACCATGATATGCTCGTATATAGGGAACAGGTCCCTGCCATAGACACGAATGTGGATAAAGGCAATGAGGATGGCGTATATCAGGAAGAAGTAGTAGGACAGATTAGCCGTACTGAAGTCATGAAACTTAAAGCAGACCAACGCTGACCAGGTTGCCATAATACCCGTAAGTATCCACAACTTGCCGTGTGCAAAGCTGACAGGATTGCGCAGCAGCAGGATGACGGTCAGGACAATGGGAATGAGGAATGGGACGGGATTGCCCGAAAGACTTCCCACCATACGCCCGGTTTCCGGCGTCATCTGTGCCATATAGATAACCATCACGAACAGATAAATGTATTCGTAAATGGGGTAGAACAGATTATCGAGTATTTTTATCATGATGCTAAAGCGGAAATGTGATTATTTGTTCCAGATACCTGTTGCTGTGTTGTTCAGAATCCTGCGGATCTGAGTTGTGAAAACACTTGCGTAGATGATATTTATGACGGACATGGAAGCTACAACTCCCAGAATTCCGATGTACTTGCCCAGAAAAAGTGAAAGAGGGATATGCAGAACCAGACCGATAATAATCACGCGTGACTGAAGCGTGACTTTTCCGGTACCGTTAATCAGAATAGCCTGAAGGGAAACCCAACAATTCAGAAGCGTATATATGGCTATAGACAGTGTTAGCATAAATGGAACCTCCACCATATCTCTTACCCACAGCCGGATTAAGAATGGGGACAGCGCAACCATTATTGCGACCATTACGCATAAAGCCGTAAAAAGCCTTTGCATTTTCCGGTACATATTGTTCATCCACACATAGTCTTCTTTGGTAAAGGCATCGGTAAACGCCGGCCACAATGGATTAAGTATTATTGAATAAACCATCACAACGATATTCAGCAATTTATAGGATATGTTGTACTGTGTGACTGATTCCGGGCCTGCTATATGGGATATCAGGATATTGGTGGCCTGATAAAGGACTATCATTTGCAGCTGTATGATAAAGAATTTTATTCCAAGCCCCCATAAATCTTTTATATATGACAGGTTGATAGCTTTTAAGGAGGGTGCCACTTCCTTCATGCTTGTGCGGAAATATATGACAGATGCAGTCAGGACAATCACAATGGGCATCATTGAGTATGCGAAAGCCAAATTCAGCAATGACGGTTTTACGAATACGGTCATCATGCTGATAATGCCAAGTGAGCATAACTGCCCGATAACCGCAAACAGGCTGGACAGGGCGGTCTTTTGGTATGCCGCGACAACTGTAACGAATACATTGACAATCATCTGTAACGCAATGAAGAGGAACAGCACTTGCATTGTCTTAAGAATGACTTCCTGATAGGATGATTCTACATTCAGTATAGCACACCAGTCAATCCATGGACTTACGGTAATGAGCACAGCCGACAATGGAACAAAGATGGCAAACATGATGGCATAGGTGGTGGATACCAGACTCTTTCCTTTTTCATAATCCTTCCTTGCCAGGCACTCGTTTAACCTGTTTTTCAGACCGTGGGTGAACCCTACATCCATATAAGTCAGCCAATGAAGAATGGATGAGATTGTCAGCCATACACCATAAATCTCGGCAGAAACATATCCCAATGTCAAGGGAACGAGCAGAAGGGACGTCAGAATGCTGATGCCCTTGATGGCCAGTGAGCCAAGAATGTTCTTCTTGACAATGGCCGTCCTTCCGGATCCTCCAATCAGAATATCTTTGATTGCCGTTATACTCATGTCCTTATCAAAAGATTTTGTCAGTTTTTTATTTGTGAAGAACTTTTTTCCGCGTCCCGTCAGCATACAGGATAATGTTGAAGCCTTTTTGTAACCGGTCCAGTTTCTTGCCGGTGGCATCGTAGATAGCTGTAGTGGTTCTGCTGTTGCGAGAGGGGGGGGCAAGTTTGTCTGCACCTTCTGCTGTTGTGGCAACAATGGCAACGGAGTCTCCTGGAACGCATGATGTCAGGTCCGGCTGAAATTCCTGTGTATAAAAGGCCTCAGTGGAAACGCTGCCGTTTTCATGCGTAATCGTTATCAGCCATGCGCCGTTTTCTGCCTCTGTGCACAGACTCATGGGAAACGACGTAAACCATGCGCCGTCAAACCGTCCTGTGCGAAGGGGTGTGTCACATACTGAAACGGTTACGTGAGAATGTTCATCCTCTTGTAAAGAGTCTGCCGTGATGCTGACGGGTATCACTTCACCCAAGGAGAAGTAGTCCGCCATGTGCTGATACACAGAATCCGGGCGGGTGGATACATATTTATAGAGACGGTTTAATCCATATTTATGTTTTTCAAGTGTGGTCATGCCCGCGTATGTTGCAAAGGTATAAGGAAGCTCGGTTATTATTTCTTCTTCCATCTCGCTGATAAGGGGTACACATACGTCTGGACGCAAGAAGTCCCCCAGATACGTGGCATATGTGGCAAGGAAGCGATTACGGAACTCCGGGAATGACATCATCTTCTCATATAACTTGCAGGCAGTTCTAACACTTGGATTGTTGGCATTCTCGTATTCCTGATCATCCGGGTCAGATGTGTCAAGCATATATTTAAACATATTCCAGGAACTGGTATTAATGAAAATGTAATCCATATCCTTCGGTATCCAGTGCCAGCGGCCATCTTCTGTCGTCTTTCTCCACATGGATCCGTTGTTGTAGGGGAAATCGGTATTGGAGGCATAGCATTCAGCAATGAAGGCATTCATGAAGTTTTCCACATTCATGTTTTGAGCCATTTCTGTGTATGTGACATTATCTCTGTGATATAACTGGCGGAATTCATTGAAAAGTGGCGTTGATGATGATTCCCTTAAATAGTTTCCGTTTGTTGCCATTTCCACTTCATCTTCATCAATCCCGTAATTGCTGGTGACATAGTCCTCGTTGGAACGCTCACGCATACCAAAAACACCCTTGTATTGTCCGTTGATATAGACAAGAACCGGCTCGTATGCCTGCCAATCCATATTATCCAGATGAGTGCCAAACAATCTGTGTACAAAAGCATCATCGAAGCGGGCAAATTTGCAAGAGCCACCACCATTTCTTAAGGTAAAGGACTTTACTTTTCTGACATTTGGCTTGTCTTGCCAAAAGTCTCCCTTAAAACTTTTCTTTCCAAAACGTTTTTTGGCATAGCACTTTAAACTTTTCTGCTGAAAATTTCTTGAATATACGCCAAATACGGCCATCTCGCCAAACTGGCTGAAAACCGTACTGCCGTTTTCAGTGCAAAAGTACTCAAAATTACCCGGCCGTCGCCAGTCATAAGTGTAATTGGGTTTACCATCCGTACTGTCGTTGGAGAGAATACCTTCTTCACTGCTATAAAGGTAAGTGCTGTCGGTAATAATGGAGACAATGGGTAATTTAGTGTCCCTTGGCGGGTAGATATATGAATGAGAGGTAGAAAGGGCGGGGAGCATTTTCTGTGAGAGAAGCTTGGCCCTGACAACCGTATTGGTGTCAATGGTAAGGGTGAACAGCGTGTCTGACACGGAATCCCAGTCAGGTTCGCTGCCGTCTGTCGTCAGGTAGATTCGTGTATCATCCGGTACGCCCCATGGCATACTGACGGTAATGGTTTCGGACGCCGCTGTCATCAGATGTCCCTCGGCAGAAAACAGGGGGGCGGGCAGTATCTCATGACATTCTGTGCTGTTGTTGGCTGCTCCGGGGGTTGCCGTCATTTCATATTGCCATTCGCTTGCGCCGTCGGTTATTCTGCCGTATGCTACGTTCGGCGCGGGCATGCTCTTGTATGTGACAGAATCTATTCTATGCCAATTGTCATTGACCAGGTACAGTTTTCCCCCATCGGTTTCCAGATTGAAATTACAATGCAGCGGCAGACTGTTTGTCTTGTCGCAATAGATGACCAGATAACCTCCGGGCTCTATGTAGTAATCATCCGTTTTGGAGAAGGAAACAGTCTCGGCGAATGCTCTTGACGGGCCTATGCGGTAACCTTTAACTGAAACCCGTTCATTGCCGATGTTGTGCAGTTCTACCCACGAGTCGGGGAAGTCATGGTCAGCTTTCAGGAAGTTAACATTTGACTGCATAATCTCGTTGATGATAACCTTGCCCTGCGCCATCATCAGGGTGTGCGGCAGCAGGATGGTTATCCATAGGATGATATGCTGTAGTAATCTGTTCATTTCTGCTGATAATATTGATAGTACCACTGGGCAAACCGGCGCAGGCCTTCCCTCAGCGGGGTGGAGGGGCGGAAACCGAAGTCCCGCTCCAGGGGCGCGGTGTCAGCATAGGTAACGGGGACGTCACCCGGTTGCATGGGAACCAGCTCCTTGTGGGAGTCAAAGTCATAATCCGCTGGCAGTACGCCGGCATGGATCAGTTCTTCCTGCAGGATGGACACAAAGTCCAGCAGGCTCTCCGGGTTGCTGTTACCTATATTATATACGGTATAGGGTGGAACGGGCAGCCCGTCCTGTCCCGTCTCCCTCTTGGGGGCGGCTGTCATGACGCGATATACGCCCTCTACTATATCATCAATGTAGGTGAAGTCACGCCGGCAGTTGCCGTAGTTGAACAGCTGGATGGTCTTGCCCTGGCGCAGTTTGTCGGTAAACCCGAAGTAGGCCATGTCCGGTCTTCCGGCCGGGCCGTAAACGGTAAAGAAGCGCAGGCCTGTGCTGGGAATGTCATACAGCTTGGCATAGCAATGGGCCATGAGCTCGTTGCTCTTCTTGGTGGCGGCATACAGGCTGACGGGTGTGTCCACGCGGTCATCGGTGGAGAAGGGGATCTTTGTGTTTCCTCCATAGACGCTGGAGCTGCTGGCATATACCAGATGCTGCACGGCGTGATGGCGGCAGGCCTCCAGTATGTTGTAGAAGCCTATGATGTTGCTCTCTATGTAAACGTCGGGATGGCTGATGCTGTAGCGTACGCCTGCCTGGGCTGCCAGGTTGACTACCACTGCCGGGCGGTAGTCGGTAAAAAGTCTCTCCACCAGCTCCTTGTCGGCGATGTTGCCCCTGACAAAGGTGAACTGGCCTTCGGCTGCCTGGGATGTTATGGCCCTCAGGCGTTCCTCCTTCAGGCGGACATCATAATAGGCGTTCATGCTGTCAATGCCCACGATATGTGCTGTGGGATGCTTGCGCAGCAGCAGGCTCACCAGATTGCTCCCGATGAAACCTGCCGCTCCCGTAACAAGGATGGTGGCATTGTCTAACGCTATATTTTCCTTATTCATTTCTGTCCTGATGATTCTGTCTGTGTCTTGACTTAAAGTCCTTCCGCTAAAGCGGAATGCTGATTTTGTCCTGCAAAGTTACACTTTTTTCCTGATTTTTCTTCCCTAAGGGGGATTTTCTTTCTTATAGCCCGAAAAAAAATGTTTTTCCTTGCCGGACAAAACATCCTGATACGCCGGGTAAAACATCCTACTACGGCATTAAAAACTATTTTCAAGCCTTGAAAATATATAACCAAGCCTTGAAAATATATAATCAAGCCATGAAAATATATTTTCAAGCCTTGAAAATAATTTTATTTGGCGTTTTGGCATGTTTTTTCCGTGGTGTCAAACTGTTTAGTTTGGCGGGCCAGCATGTTTTTGTGGGGAGGGAGGGGGGTATAAACAAAA
>JAEEGK010010216.1_pt1 | contig 21690 bp, 16 predicted proteins | sample 8958771 | NCBI WGS metagenome assembly JAEEGK01 (sample SAMN16246547, study PRJNA631951) | gut metagenome | biome: gut microbiome; feature: rumen; material: SC-attached | host: Bos | place: Iran: Karaj | collected 2018-10 | reverse complement strand
CAGTACTGTTTTTGAGCCTTATATTTTCTCCTTCTATTGTGTCAGGTCTAGCGAAGTTAAGGTCTATTATTACTTTGTCCGCTGTTATAGTAAATGCTGTAACAAAACCTTCGTTATAGTTGATCAAGAAGTCGTGATAAGAACCGCCGCCTTCCTCTGGCCATATACGAATAGCTCTCGACATTGTATTCCTTGCTTGCGTGTATGTAGAATTTTGCTTGATATTTAAATATTTGTTGTTGTGAGTGCTATTCCAATACCCAAATGAATGTTCATTCGTTTTATTCTTGGGAAACAATACTACCGTGATGGTGTCTCCTATTCTCCACTGGGGAGCAGCACGAGGAGGTGTAAAGTATTTTGGTGTTATCCTTCCCCCAGAGCGGGTTGCTATTACATCACCGACATCTATTGAAACATCTTGACCGCTGCTACGTACGTTAAGATAGTTGTCTATGTTCGTTTCTCCGTTCGTAATGTAAACTTTTCTAAAATAATTATTTATTGTAGTCTCGTTGCCCAATGAAAAGCCAATCTGAACGCCTGTTGTTCCTTCTGGTTCTGACGGGCATCCGCACAGTAATAAGATACTTAGCGTTACTAAAATGAGTGATAGAATTGATAAGGTTTTTCCATGATTTTTTTTGTTTGTCATGATTAGTACTCCTATGATTTGCTTTATGCACATTATTTCCATTATAGCGCACAAAGATAAAAAAATCAGGTTATTCGTAAAACTTTATGGGTTGTATGACAATTTATCGTGTGAGGTTGTCACAAGGGAAATTCTCAGTTATTATTGAAAAATGGGCGAGGGAAATATAGAAAATCCAGATTTTCTTTCTACACAAATAATTACATACATCGGAAATAAAAGGGCGTTAATAGGCACTATTCAGGATGAGCTTGTCCGCATAAAAAAAGAGTCGGGACTTTCCGAATGCACGATGGCTGACCTTTTTTCCGGCTCCGGGATTGTCGCCCGCATGATGAAAGCCCATGCCTCACATCTTACCGTGAACGATCTGGAACAATATTCGTATATTATAAACTCTTGCTATCTAACGAATAAAAGCGACTTTGAAACAGTCGGGGCGGAATACGCGCGGCTTAAGCGGATTATCGAGGAAAAGGCTGCGGCACAAAAGATTCCGGGGCTTATAACGCAGAATTATGCGCCCGCGGATGAAAGCAACATCACTGCCGAAGACAGGGTTTTTTACACGCGCGAAAATGCGCTGCTTATCGATACGTACCGCGCGCTGATTGACGAGGTTGTTTCAGGCAACAGCGCGGAAATGAGCAAGTTTTTTCTTGCCCCGCTCATAACAGAAGCGTCAGTTCACACAAACACAAGCGGTGTTTTCAAAGGCTTTTACAAAGACAAGCAGGGCAAGGGCTGCTACGGTGGTGTCGGCAAAAACGCGCTCACCCGCATACTCGGCAGAATCGAGTTGAAAACGCCTATTTTCAGCAATTTCGAGTGTCCTGTCGCCGTCCTTCGCAAAGATGCCGTCGCACTTGCGCACGAACTTGAAGAAACGGACATCGTTTACCTTGATCCGCCTTACAACCAACATCCGTATGGCTCAAATTACTTTATGCTCAACACGATTCTTGAAAACCGCATTACCGCCCCTATAAGCAAGGTTTCCGGCATCGTGAGCGACTGGAACCGCTCCGTTTTCAACAAGAAAAAAACTGCTCTTGCGTCTCTTGAAGAAATCGTTGCGTCTTTACGCGCGCGGTATGTCGTCATTTCATACAATTCCGAAGGATTTATCACCTTCGATGAGATGATTTCCATGCTCAAAAAATACGGTGAGCTTACTACACGCGAAATTCTTTACAACACGTTCCGTGGAAGCCGCAATCTTTCAAACAGGAACATCCACGTTTCAGAGTATCTTTTCACAATCAAAAAATACTGATATATTCGAGGCATGATCAAATCTTCAGGAACAATTAAGGCAGCGTTTGGCATTTTGCTTGCGGTGTTTTTGCTTACATCCTGCGGACCTACCGAATATAACGGTTTTAAAATTGTAAAACAGGACGGCGAAAAATGTTTGGAGCTGCCGCTTCCTACGGACGACACTCAATCCGGCTCAGTAACCGTTAAAATTCCTCTTTCTTTTTATCTTGTCTCAGAAGCTCACTTAAAGAATTTCGCTGATATTTACAACCGCTTTAATATAGAAGCAGATGATACAATCGCTTTTTACGAGGATGTCGCGAATCAGGTAGAGAATTGGGATTCATCGCTTTTGCCGGAAAAAGAGCGGAGAAGCTTTGAAAGATGGAAAAAATCGGCCGGAATATCCGCAGATTCTTCACAGAAATCTCTTTTAAACGAGCTTTTCGCCAAAAAATATGCTGAGTCTATAAAAAGACTTGTCGCGGTTCTGAAAAAACTTAGCAAGCAGGATCCGCTTTTGAACACGAATTTCGCGGCGGAAGATTTTTTCAATGAGAACGGCAGGTCGCGCGAAATTAAGGAATCAGCTGATTTTGTGGCAAAATGTTATCCGGGCACAAAAATTATTGCCGAGTTTTCGGAAAGAACTCCTTTTGTCGTGGACGAGTCGCTGTTCGTGGAGTTCCCTGTCGCCGCGTCAATAAACAAAGAGGGCGAGGCAACCCTAATATCATCCGCGAATTTGCGCACTTTTAAGATGCCTGTTCTGTTCTACGAAAAACTTCATTCTATTGCACAGACTCTGGCAAAAAACTATAATAATTTCTCGAAAACAGACCAGCAGATTGTAACGGAGCTTTTTGAAAGCTGCTCTGAATTGCATTCGCTTACTTACAGTCTTTTGGACTTTTTCCCCACGAAAAGTGATAAGGATATACTTCTTGCCTGGCTTAGATACATCGTTTCGCTTGACAGGGAAGATTCGTTGTTCCTTACTGGCGGGCTTGCGGCGTTCTGCAGGGCGCAGTGGCTGTATTCGTACCGGATTATCTCCGTTCTTGACGATTTGAACTGGAACTGCGAAACATACACGAACGAGACCGAGGCAGCCAAAAAAACGTGGAATGATTATGTACATAATAATCAGAATTTGGTGGATGCAATTGCCTTTTATGAGAATACGTTTCCAGACATTGTATTCAAGAAAAAATTTGATGACAAAATATTTTGATTTCTGAGGGATTTGTTGGAATCTTGTCAGGAATCAAGGAAGTTTTCATTCATGGAGGTTTTATGAAAACTAAAGTAATCACATTTGTGTGTGTGCTTATGGCACTTTGCATGGTTGGTCTTTTTGCACAGACAAGCGCAAAACAGTTTCTTGACTCTTACGAAGAATTTGTTGTAAGCGTTGAAAAAGCAGCTGAAAAACTTGATGTAAGCAGCTATTCAAAGTTTCTTAAATCATACACAGATTTTGTTACGCAGTACAACAAGCTGGACACGACAAAATGGTCAACAAATGATGTTTTGAGATATTCGCAGCTTACAAACCGCTATTCAGCTGCGGCTCTTAAGCTTTCAAACGCAGCTTCTTCATCTACAAAAAAGAGCACATCTGACGCATACGGAGCATACTCTGACGCTCTGAACGCTTACGATGACTTGTATGACGCATACGGTGATCTTTATGGTGACTTGTACGGCGATGCGTACGGCGACTTGTATGATGCGTATGGCGACTTGTATGATGCGTATGGCGACCTTTATGGTGACTTGTACGGCGATGCGTACGGTGACTTGTATGATGCTTACAGCGACCTCTATGACGCATATGGTGATTATGATTGGGACGATTATGATTACGGCGATTATGATGATTATGATTGGGACGATTACGACTACGACGATTATGATGATTATGACTGGGATGCGTACTACGAAGAGCTGTATGGCGCGTTAGGTGATTTATACGATTATTATTACTAACAAAAAATTTTGATATAGAGGATGACCCGGAAACGTTTTAGTTTTCGGGCACCTCAAAAAGGCGGTGAAAAAATGGCAAAATACCCATTCGAGACAATTGAGCCTAAATGGCAGGCTTATTGGGACAAAAACAAGACATTCAAGGTTAAAGAAGACCTTTCATTTCCAAAAGAAAAACGCCGCTATGTACTAGATATGTTCCCGTATCCTTCCGGTGCGGGACTACATGTTGGACATCCTGAAGGCTACACGGCAACTGATATTTATTGCCGTTATCTGCGCATGAACGGATACAATGTCCTTCATCCGATGGGATACGATGCTTTCGGTCTTCCGGCAGAGAACTATGCCATAAAGACGGGAACACACCCTTCGATTACGACAAACAATAACATTGCAAATTTCACCCGGCAGATTAAATCTCTGGGTTTCTCATATGACTGGGATCGTTGCGTTTCCACTTGTGAAAGCGATTATTACAAATGGACGCAGTGGATTTTCCTGCAGCTTTACAAAAAAGGCCTTGCTTACGAAGCAGAGACACCTATCAACTGGTGTCCAAGCTGCCTTACCGGCCTTGCCAACGAGGAAGTTAAAGAAGGCAAGTGTGAACGCTGCGGCGCGACTGTAACGCACAAAACAATCCGTCAGTGGATTCTTAAAATAACTGATTACGCCGACGAACTGCTTGCCGGACTTGATACGCTCGACTGGCCAGAAAGCGTAAAGCTTATGCAGAAAAACTGGATTGGCCGCAGCGAAGGTGCTGAAGTTACTTTCAAAATTGCGGACAAGGACGGCAAGGCGACAGACGATGCTTTCGTTGTTTACACGACACGCTGCGATACGCTTTTCGGAGCGACTTTTATGGTTGTCGCGCCGGAACACAAGCTTGTAAAGAAGCTTACGACACCAGAGCAGAAAGCCGCAGTTGAAGCTTACATTGACGCTGCCGCAAAAAAGAGCGATTTGGAGCGCACCGACCTTGCAAAAGACAAGACTGGCGTTTTCACCGGCAGCTATGCTATAAACCCTGTTAACGGAAAGCTTATCCCAATTTGGATAGCCGACTACGTTCTTATTTCTTACGGAACCGGCGCGATTATGGCTGTTCCTGCTCACGACGACCGTGACTGGGAATTTGCAAAGAAGTTCAACCTTCCGATTATCGAAGTTCTTAAGAGCGAAGTTGACGTGCAGGAACAGGCATGGACAGAAGATGGTATCCATGTTAACTCAGGTTTCCTTGACGGACTTAACAAAGCAGACGCAATTGCCGCTATGCTCAAATGGCTTGGCGAAAAAGGATGCGGCAAAAAGGCGATAAACTACAAACTCCGCGACTGGATTTACAGCCGCCAGCGTTACTGGGGCGAGCCGATTCCGCTCGTTCACTGCGAAAAATGCGGCTGCGTTCCGATTCCGGAAGAAGAGCTTCCTGTAAAGCTGCCTGACGTAAAGAGCTACCAGCCCACAGGAACGGGAGAAAGTCCTCTTGCTGCAATCACAGACTGGGTAAACTGCAAGTGCCCTAAGTGTGGCGGCGCCGCCAAACGCGAGACTAATACAATGCCTCAGTGGGGTGGCTCATGCTGGTACTACCTGCGTTACCTTGACCCGCATAACGACAAAGAATTCGCTTCAAAAGACGCTATAAACTACTGGATGCCTGTAGACCTTTATGTTGGCGGCGCCGAGCACGCCGTTCTTCACCTGCTTTACGCGCGTTTCTGGCACAAAGTTCTTTACGACCTTGGCTATGTCAACACAAAAGAGCCGTTCCAGCGTCTTATCAACCAGGGACTTATAACGTCTTTCGCATATCAGCGCAAAAACAAGACTCTCGTTCCGACAGACGAGGTTGAGGAGCGCGACGGCGCATTCTATGAGAAAGCGACAGGCGAAAAGCTTGAGAGCGTAATCGCAAAGATGTCTAAGTCGCTCAAGAATGTTATCAACCCTGATGACGTTATAAAAGAGTACGGCGCAGACAGCGTTCGCATGTACGAAATGTTCATGGGACCGCTCGAAGTTTCTAAGCCGTGGAACACAAAGGGACTCATCGGTGTAAGCCGCTTCCTTGAAAAAGTTTGGGCTGTAAGCGAAAAGCCGCTCTGCGACGACGAGATTTCCGCTGATATGCGCAAGCTTCTTCACAAGACAATCAAGAAAGTCACGGAAGATACGGCGACGCTGAACTTCAACACTGCTATCAGCCAGATGATGATTTTCATCAACGAAGTTTCTAAGGTCGAGAAAATGCCTAAGTCACTTTGGAGCGATTTTGTTAAGCTTCTTTCACCGTATGCGCCGCACCTTGGCGAGGAACTTTGGCAGAAGCTCGGCAACAGCAATACAATCGCTTACGAAAGCTGGCCGACATACAACGAGGAGTTCTGCAAGGACAGCACCGTAACTGTCGTAGTTCAGGTTAACGGCAAAATCCGCGACAAGCTTGAGGTTGAGCCGAACACTGACAAGGCAGAGATTGAGAAAGCAGCTCTTGCGACAGAAGGCGCGAAGAAGTTCATGGAAGGAAAAGCACCTGTAAAGGTGATTGTCGTTCCTAACAAGCTCGTCAACATCGTTGTAAAATAATTGGAGTCCACTCCGTTTCAAAAGCACCGTTCCCGCGGTGCTTTTTTTATGCCTTTTTTGGTTGTCTGGTGGAAAAACAGCGCAAAAACAAAAAATTCTGATGATAACTTATGCATAGATACGATACGTAACCGCCAGGTTCCCTTAAAGCACACTATTGACGAACGTAGTGAGGAACTTGTGTGCTTTAAGGGAGGCGGTGAGAGTATCGTATATGTGTACAAGTATTGTGTCATTATAACTTTTGTTCGTTTTTGCGCTGTTTTTCCTATAATTTGCATTGTTTTTACTCTGTTTGTGATTGATAATGACAATAAACTGATTCACAATGTATGGGGGAAATTCCCTAAAAGAGGTAATGCACAGTATGAAGAAAAAAAGTACCGCTGGTACTGATGTTTCTGAAGTTAATCAGATTCAGCGAGGTAAAAAAGACAGTTTCCTTACATATTTCAAACAGCATAAATGGCTGTACATAATGCTCATCCCGGGTGCTCTGTATTTTATCATATTCCGGTACATCCCGATGGGCGGAATAGTAATCGCATTCAAACAGTACAGCCCATTCCGTGGAATTTGGGCAAGTCCGTGGGTCGGCTTCAAGCAGTTCCAGCTTCTTTTCACCGGAACAGATTTCTGGCTGCTCCTTAAAAATACGCTCCTTCTCTCATTGATGAATCTTATTTTCTATTTCCCAATGCCAATCATCATTGCTTTGCTTCTCAACGAAATAAAAAATCAGATTTACAAGCGTACAATCCAGACATTCATCTACATTCCGCACTTTGTTTCTTGGGTTATCGTAGCGTCTCTTACGTTCACGCTTTTCAACGTCACAGACGGTGCCGTAAACGGATTTGTAAAGGCGATTACTGGAAAGACAATCAACTTCCTCGGTTTGCCTCAGTATTTCCGCCCGATGATTATCGGACAGGCTATCTGGAAAGAAACAGGATACGGAACGATTATCTTCCTTGCGGCTCTTGCCGGTGTAGACCCCAACCTTTACGAGGCTGCGAAAGTTGACGGTGCAGGACGCTGGAAAATTATGTGGCATATAACTTTGCCTGCTCTTAAGAGCACCATCATAATGATGCTTATCCTGCGCGTAGGTTCAATCCTCAACACAGGTTTCGAGCAGATTTACCTTATGCGTAACGATTTGAACATATCGGCTTCGGAAGTTTTCGATACGTTCGTTTATCAGCGCGGTCTTATTAACGGACAGTATTCGTATTCGAGCGCGGCAGGTTTGTTCAAGTCGATTGTCGGACTTATACTCGTTCTTTCAGCAGACAGACTGGCTAAAAAAGCCGGTGAGTCAGGAATATATTAAGGCGGTGGGAATATGAAAAGAACTTCAGTTTGGGAAGATATTGGAACCGCTGCTATTTATATCGCACTCGGTTTGTGTGCAATAGTCACTTTGCTGCCATTCGTCTATATAGTGGCAGGCTCTTTCTCTACAGAAAGGGAGCTTGTTGAGCGTCCTTTCTTTATTATCCCTCGTTATTTCTCGTTGAATGCATATAGATACATCATCGAGACGGGTGAGATTTTCAACGGTCTTAAAAACTCACTGTTTATTACGGTCGTTGGAACTTTCAGTACGCTTTTCTTCACGACGACATTCGCATATCCGCTTTCAAAGCGCAATTTCAAGGGTCGCAACGTAATCCTGAACTTCGTAATCGTCACGATGCTTTTCTCCGGCGGACTTATACCGACGTTCCTTCTCGTAAAGAGCCTCGGACTTTACAACAGCTATGCTTCTATCATCTTGCTCGGAGCTATAAGCCCGTTCAACATGATTATCGTGAAAAACTTCTTTAAGAATATCCCGGATGAACTGGAAGAAGCCGCTATCATAGACGGTTATTCCGATTTGGGTGTTTTCGTGAAGATTGTTCTGCCGCTTTCAAAGCCGGTACTTGCTTCTATCGGTCTTTTTACGGCAGTTGGTTTCTGGAACGACTATTTCAATGCGATGATTTACTTGCAGGATTCTTTCAAAGAAACTGCACAGGTCGTTCTGCGCCGTATCGTTCTTCTTTCTGAAAGTATGGATGCCGAAATGATGTTCGCTGTAGAAACTCCGCCGGATAAGGCTGTCCGTATGGCTGCGACAGTTGTTGCGACTGTGCCTATCCTTGTCGTATATCCGTTCCTGCAGAAACACTTTGCGCAGGGCGTTATGGTCGGTGCGGTCAAGGGTTAATATTTTATTAATTTGGTAAAAATACTGATTTCAGTATTTAACATAAGGAGGAAACTATGAAAAAGGTTCTTATTGCTTTATTGATGATTGCGGTACTTGCAACTTCAATGTATGCAGGTGGAAGAAAAGACAACAAAACTACTTCCACAACTGGTCGTGCAAAAATTACATTCATGACACAAGATTTCGAGGGTAGTCCTTTGACAGGAGCCTATGCAGATCAGGTTAAGCAGAAGATGGCTGAATACACCAATACTGATGTAGAGTTTATCTGGGTTGGAAATGATGCTTATACAGAGAAGACATCACTTACTCTCGCAAGCCCGGAAACAATGCCTATGATTATGAGTATCGGCGGTATGACAATGCCTATCATCGATGCTGCTAACGCTGGTGCATTCTGGGATCTCAGCGAATTCATCTATGATTCAGCTAAATATCCTAACCTTTCACAGGCTAACAGAAACGTTAACGAAAGCCTTACAGTAGGCGGAAAGCTTATCGGTGTTTACCGCGCACGCGATATCGGCCGTCAGTCACTCGGTTATCGTGCAGACTGGGCTGAGAAGCTCGGACTTGGCGAGCCAAAGACTGTAGAAGATGTTTACAACATGATGTATCAGTTCACATACGGTGATCCAGATGGAAACGGAAAGAACGACACATACGGTCTTGCACTCTGCAAATACACAGGTCCTTTCGATATTATGCAGACATGGTTCGGCTGTGGTAACGGCTGGGCAGAAGAAAACGGAAAGCTCGTTCCTGTACACCAGACAAAAGCTTACAAAGAAGCTCTCGACTGGTTCCGCAAGATGTATGAAGACGGTCTTGTTTATTCAGACTGGGCAGTTCGCGATACATCAACATGGGAAGATTCAGTTAAGAAAGGCGAGTGTGGTATGTTCTGTGATACAATCGATGGTTCACGCCGCTGCTGGGATTACTTCATCAACAACAACATTCCTTCTGTAGTAGATCCTTCAAAGCCTGCTTCAATGAAGCTTCTTTCAAACGTTGCTGGAAAGACGCTCGCTACAAGCGGTTACAACGGATTCTTCGTAATCACAAAAGCTGCTAAGACAAAGGCTGATGTTGAGGCTTGTCTCCACTACCTCGACAAGATGTGTGACAATGACATGATTATCCTTGCTGCATACGGTCTTGAGGGAATCCACTGGGAAGAGCAGGACGGATATCTTGTAGACCTCGATTCTGCTGACAAACTCAGCGCAAAGAACTACTCAGCTCTTAACCAGACACAGGCTTTCATTCCTCTTGGAGAACCGAACAATCCTCCTGTAAAGAAGTCAGATACAAAGCTTGTTGAAGCTGCTACAAAGGCTGAGGCTGCTAAGTACGCTGTTTTCAACCCAGCATTGTCATTCCTTATCAACTCTGATACATACGCAACAAACGGTGGTGTTCTTGATGAGATTATCTCTTCAGCTCGCACACAGTACATCTGCGGACAGATTGATGAAGCTGGTCTTAAGGCTGCTTGGGACAAGTGGACAAAGCAGGGCGGTGCTGAAGTTATCAAAGAAGTTAACGCACAGTACGCAAAGAACAAGAAATAATAAACTGATTTTGGTGGACTTCGCGTAAGCCCGCCAAAACTAAAAGTTATTTATAACTTAAAAGGGGGATGCCGGAGATTTGTTTCTGAGCATCCCCTGTTTTTGATAGAGGTTCGTATGATAAAAAACTTGAGAGTCACGGAGACAACCGAGGACTCAATCACGCTTCAATGGGAAAAAGATGATGCCGATTCGTACAATATTTACTGGGCAGACGCGAACCTACCGACGACGAAATTCATGATGTTGCAGAACACTTCCGCAACGCAGGTAAAAATCAAAAAAGCAACGCATATATACCATTATTTCAAAATATCATCCGTAAAAGATGGAAAAGAATCGGTGACGAGCGAAGTCGTACATTCCGAGATAAAAAAGCATTTTCATCCGCAGCTCGAAAAGCTTTCGCGCGGTCTTGTCGCGGCAAAAACAAAAGACGGCATAATGCTTTCGTGGCGGCTTTTCCTTGATGAAACAAAAGGCTGGTCAAAAACTGGCATGACTGGAGCCAATTTCGCCGTCTACAAGAATGGCGCGAAAATTGCTGAGGTTACCGATAGCACGAACTTTCTTGACCGCGCGGGAACGGCAGATGATTCGTATGCCGTCGCCGTTTTGCCTGACGGAAAGCCGTGTGAGGCTGTAAAGGCGTGGAAAAGCGGCTCGAATTATATTGAGATACCTATGCAGATACCAGAAGGTGGCGTAACGCCGTCCGGTGAGCATTTTACATATACTGTGAACGACATGAGCATTGGAGACATCGATGGCGATGGGGAATACGAGTATTTCGTAAAATGGGATCCGACGAACAGCCACGATGTTTCGCAAAAAGGCTACACAGGACGTTGTTTCATAGACTGTTACAAGCTTTCCGGACGGCTTTTGTGGCGGCTTGATATGGGCGTTAATATCCGAGCCGGAGCGCACTATACGCAGTTCATGGTGTTCGACTTTAACGGCGACGGCAAAGCCGAGATGTGTGTAAAAACAGCCCCCGGTACATGTATGACGTTCTATAACGAGGACGGCTCCGAGGCTGCGAAGAAGTTCATAACGCTTCCAGAACGCGACATAAAAAAGGGCATTACGCACGAAGACAATTACGTATGCTCCGCTGCCGGCTACAGGGCGCACATAAAAGAGCTTTTCAAAAACTGGCACACGCATCCAGAAGTGGTGCGCGGACAGTGGCCAGCCACGCTTGAAGAATGTTTCGGCATTGCGCCGAAATACGAATATCCGCTTAGCGACGGCGACGCAGAAAAACTTGTGGACTATTTTTTTGATGTATATGCGCCGTCGCGTAGTCCGCGCAATGAGCTTTCAAAAGTCGAGGGTTTCATTTACGAAGGTCCTGAATATCTGACGATGTTCGCCGGCAGCGGAGAGGAACTGGAAACAATAGATTTTCCGTTCCCGCGCGTAGATGATGGTCTTATGTGGGGCGATTACGCATGGAACCGCATTGAGCCGTGCAACCGCGTTGACCGCTTCCTTTCGGGAGTGGCGTATCTTGACGGCGAGCGTCCTTACGTTGTCGTCTGCCGCGGCTATTACACACGCGCATGCGTCGCCGCGTACAGTTTTTTCGACAACCATTTCAAAGAAAAGTTTATAACCGACTCTGGCTTTGTGCCGATGAAAAACCCGTTCAAAGGTAGCGGCGAACCACTAGAGGGTACGAGTGCGAAATATGGCTCTCTCGCTGGACAAGGAAACCACAGTCTTGCCGCGGCAGACATAGACGGCGACGGCTTCCATGAAATAATATATGGAGCTGCGGCAATCGACCAAGACGGCTCAATACTCTACAGTAGCGCCGCCCCGATGCCGGGTTCAAATGGAAAGCCTGTTAAGTTCGGGCACGGTGACGCTATGCATACCGCGAAAATCGACCCCGACCGCCCCGGCTTGCAGACATTCAACGTTTTCGAGGGCGGCTCTTCCGTTCCGTGGGGATACGCTTTGCGCGACGCGGCGACAGGTGAGGTTCTTTTTGGCGAGAAAGCCGACAAAGACTTGGGACGCTGTATGATAGGCGCTCTTGACCCGAAGCGTCGCGGACTTCAGGTGTGGGTGGACAAGACGCTTACGTGCACAGGCGAGCCGACTGACCTTCCGCTTATGGGAACAAACCAGTCTATCCGCTGGGCAGCCGACATGACGACGCAGATTCTTGACGGAAACGACATTTTCGGGAACCATGAGGGCGTTATAAACGATGCGCTTCGCGGGGCTATGCTCGTGCCTGAGGGAATGGCGACCAACAACGGCACAAAGGGAAATCCGTGCCTTGTTGCGGACATTTTTGGAGATTGGCGCGAAGAGCTTATCCTTCGCAAAAAAGACAACTCCGCTATCCGCATTTACACGAATACGGAAATAACGACGCACAAGCTTTTTACGCTTATGCACGATATACAGTACAGGTGCGGCATCGCCTGGCAGAACAACTGCTATAATCAGCCGTGCTACACGAAGTTTTACTTCGCGCCCGACACCGACTGGCGGTACGTTTTGCCGGAGCTGGCAGAAGATTGATATCGAAAAAATATAAATAGTATAAGGAGATAATATGTTTCAGAAACCTAAAACAATATACTACTGTTTTCCTGGCGGAAAGCACAAAGCTCTTACAATGAGCTACGACGACGGGCGCGAAGAAGACCGCCGCCTTGTCTCAATCTTTAACGAGAACGGCATAAAAGGCACTTTCAACCTGAACTCCGGCATCCGGCAGGATCCGAACAGAATTCCGCTTGAAGAGTATGCAGAATTGTACAAAGGCCACGAGATTGCAAGCCACACGCTCACACATCCTACAATAGAGCGTTGTCCGATCGAGCATGTGGCGTATCAGCTTTTGGAAGACCGCAAGGAACTTGAAAAATATGCTGGCTATCCTGTCCGCGGACTTGCTTACCCGAACGGCTCATACAGCGAAGAAATAAAGCGCCTTTTGCCGATGACGGGAATCCGCTATGCACGCACTGTCGGCAGCTCCGATAACTTCGGTATGCCAAAAGATCCGTATGAATGGAAAGCGACATGCCACCACAACCACAACCTTTTGGAGCTTGGCGATCAGTTCCTTGCGCTTTTTAAGACACAATATCTGTATCTTATGTACGTTTGGGGACACAGCTACGAGTTTACCGACAAGAACAACTGGGATTTAATCGAAACGTTCTGCAAAAAAATGGGCGGTAAGGACGATATTTGGTACGCCACGAACATCGAGATAATCGACAATATGGAAGTGTGCAAGCGTCTTCAGTTCTCTGCCGACGGCTCGTTTGTGTACAATCCGTCAGCAGCATCAGCATGGCTTAATGTTGGTGGTGAGATAGTCGAAGTTAAGGGCGGAACTACAGTAAATCTGTAAAGTCTGTTTATAGACCGCTTCTTCCGTAGTCTAGCCAATTCGGATTAACGTATTGAGGGCTTACGACACGAACATATTCGCCTGTAACATAAATTGAATCGTCATCTTCAACCTCTACAGGATAGCCGTATGTGATAATCAGCGAGTTATCCAAGCCAGCCTGTAGTTGTTCCAAATCTGCGGATTTGTTTACAAGCCAGTATGTCGTGAAGTAGCCTTCTCCGGATGGAGAAAGAAGAATCGGTGTAGAATAAAATAAGTCTTCTATCCAGTCGTAATAGTGATGTTTTGCATGCATCCAAAGAACGTTGAATTCATCGTATGATTCATCAACAGAATAGCTTTCGACAATTCCTGTCCAAGCAACTATAGTATCAGCGTAATCTCCTGGTGAGTTTCGTACGTCATCTGGCCAGATTGATCTGTCGGCAGCGTCGTATAAAGACTGCTCCCAATCGGACATAGGTTTGTAATGCCTTGACTGTGCGGTAAGAACAGTTAAACCACAAATCAACAGAATAATAAAAATGCTCTTTTTGTTTCTCATATCCCAGTTTCCTTTCTCGACTATCTGTCCTTAAAGAAGTCATCTACGGCTTTTACCAACGCTTCCGGTGGCATCGTTTTCAAAAGATACTTGTCGGGGCGGGCAGAAACAACTTTCATAACAGTTTCTTTATCATCTTTTGCAGTCAGGAATATAACAGGAATGCTTGCGGTTGAAGGTTCGCTTCTGAGCATCTCAAAAACTTGCAGACCGGAAAGACCTGGCATTTCGTAATCCAAAAGGATCAAATCTACATGGTTCTGGGTAAGGAGAGAAATGGCGTTCATTCCTGAGTTTGCCATAAATACGTTGTATTTTGCGGAGAACCAGTTGTTCATGGCACGAAGCATAACGCTGTCATCATCAACAACGAGGATGTGTTTGCGTCCGCCGGATACTTCACCGTCACTCAGGTAATAATTCAATGACGTAAGAACTTCCTGAACGTTTACAGGGCGCTCGAAAGCTGCTGTTACCATGCTCTTTGGAATTTCTTTGAAAGCTTCTTCAATTTCCTTAGGATTTCCAATCAGGAAAATCATTCTGTTTGCTCCGCCCTGCAAAAGCTTCTTTTTGAGGAATTTCAGAGTTCCGGTGAAAACAGAAACATCTCCTTCAAGATACAGCATGTATATATCTGGCAGATTGTTTATGCGGCTAATTTCGATAGTATTCGGTTGAGTAAAAACTGTGGCAAAACCAGCATCGTTCAAAGTTTTTTTCAAAGTCTTAACAAGAAAATTCAAATCTTTGCTTACGAGTAAAACTTCATTTGCCATAAAAACAGACTCCTTTATAATTCGACTACAAATAAAACTTGATTCTATTATATATTATATATAATTTTTTTAACAACATTTTTTGAAAATAATGTAACTAAAAATCTTTACGTTTCTTTAAATTTTGGACGAAAATAATAAAGATTTTGAGACATTTCTTTTTTTATGGTATATAATATGTGTAGAGAGAGATGGAGGTGTATCATGAATCAGCTTAAAAACATTTTTATCGTAATCCTTATGAGCCTTTGCGCGGTTGTTTGCGCACAGGAATCTTATCATGGCATGAGAGTGTCATCCGATTCATCCACTTTTGAAATCGTATTTGTCTCTACAGAAAATGAAATGATTCAGCTCGGTTTTTCTATTCCAGTGAACCCTAACAGCTTCAAAGCGGAAAATATCTCGTTGAACGGAAGTCCGCTGGCTGCAGGAACTCCGATAAAATTCAATAAAACCGGAAAAATCGTAGAGATTACAAAGTCTCTTCCTGCTGGTGAGTCTGTTCTCGCGTTAAAAGAGATCCTTTCGTTTGACAATCAGACGATTACAAGCGTTGAGCTTGATGGGCTTAGACCTGGCGAAACGAAAGATTATTCGTTCAAATAAACTGCAATCTGCATTTATAGACAATCCGCATAGATAGATTGAAAAAACATAAAACGAGGTCCTCATGAAAACGCTTGCTCGCAAAATTGCGTTGAAGTTCTTTTTTGTAATTGCGTTGTTGGTTTTTTGCCTTTCATTTTTCCTTTTGGCAATGGTGAACTGGAATTCGCGACGAAGCAAGGATAACGAGATTTATGAAGCCTTGAATATAATTACGTCCGCGTTGGAAAAGGGTACTTCCCTTTATGTCGCGGAAGCTGATCTGCCATACTACATCACTTATACAATCTATACGGAAAACTCATCTGACATTTATGCTACGAACGACCCGTTCCTTCCGATTCTTCCGCTTTCAATGGGAAAAACTGTTGAGTATACGGAAAAAGACTTTTATACAGACGGTGATTTGCGTGTTTTGTATACAACGTCAAATATCGAATTCGGAAATAAAAAATATATAATTCAAGTTTCACTTGCCACGGATAAAGATACAAGCCAGGAATACTACTCATACTTTTTAAAGCTGCTCCTGATTTCATTTATCCCTCTGCTCCTTATCTCTTATCTTGCATCATTCTTCATTGCAAAACATACACTGCGGCCAATTGTTAAAATGACGAAAACTGCCGAGCAGATTACGTCTTCCAAGCTCGACACGATGCTTGAAGTTTCGGACGAACAAAATGAGCTTGATGCGCTTGCGGTAACATTCAATACGCTTTTTGCGAACCTTAACAGCGACATTCACGCGATAAATGCCGCGAATGAGGCGAAGTCAGCATTCTTGAGCAACATGAGCCACGAAATCCGTACGCCTATCAACGCGGTTCTTGGTTTGGACGAGATGATTCTGCGCGAATCCAACGAGCCGGAAATAAAGAATTACGCAATAGAGATCCAGAGCTCCGGAAAATCGCTTCTTTCTATCGTAAACGATATTCTTGACTTCTCTAAAATTGAAGCGGGAAAGATGGAGATTCTGCCATTTGAGTACGATTTAAGCTCCACCGTGAACGATTTGGTTAACATGATTGCGTCGCGCGCAGAAAAGAAAGGCCTTGAGCTAAAGATGAACGTGGATCCGGAGATTCCGCACTGCCTTATCGGTGATGAGACTCGAATAAAACAATGTATCCTGAACATCCTTACGAATGCGGTTAAATATACAGAAAAAGGCTCCGTAACGATGAACATCGGTTTTGAAAAGATTGATGATTCACGGATTAACCTTAAAGCGCAGGTAGTTGATACCGGAATCGGAATTAAAGAAGAGGATTTGAAAAAACTCTTCTCTCCTTTTGAGCGAATAGAGGAAAACCGCAACAGGACAATAGAAGGCACTGGTCTTGGTATGAGCATTGTAAAGAGCCTTCTTGCCGCAATGGGAACGAAACTCGATGTTAAGAGCGTTTATGGCGAAGGTTCCGATTTCTCGTTTGTTGTTGAGCAGAAAGTTGTTGACTGGGAGCCGATGGGCGATTACGACGTGATGAAGCTGCGTGCTCTTGAACAGGCTGGTGGCGCATACCACGAAAGTTTCCAGGCTCCGGACGCGCAGATTCTTGTAATTGACGACACGGCGATGAACCTTACTGTTTTCTGCGGGCTTTTGCGTTCCACAAGAATTCAGATAGACAAGGCAGAAAGCGGTATGCAGGCTTTGAGCATGGCGCATGATAAAAAGTACGATATGCTTTTTGTTGACCACCGTATGCCTAAGATGGACGGAATTGAGATGCTCACAGCCTTGCGGGCAGATGATACTAGCGTTAACCAGCATTCAATCTGTATTGCGCTTACTGCGAACGCAATCGCCGGTGCAAAAGAGATGTATCTGGCGGCAGGATTTGAGGGTTACCTTTCTAAGCCGATTGATGGCGCGAAACTTGAAGCAACACTTTCGCAGATGCTTCCTGCGGAGAAAGTTCTGCATGAGGGCGACGAAGGCTTTGAAAAGCATGAATCTGCGAAAGAAGAAAGTGGTACTGCGGGTGGCGGTGACGCTAAGAACGGCGGGCTTTCTGGTAATGATGCCGTTGCGATCTCGGGCATTTTCGAGAAGAAATTTGGCGTGAACATTGCTGATGGAATGCGTAACTGTGGCGGTGCGGAAATCTACATGGATGCCGCCCGGAACTTCTACGACGCGATAGAAGAAAAGTCCGCTGACATAGAGCAATTTGCGGCGACAGCAGACTGGGTAAATTACACTGTTTTGGTACATGCGTTAAAGAGTTCTGCCCGCTTGATTGGAGCCGGAGAATTGTCGGCGCTGGCTGCTTCGTTGGAGGCGGCGGGCGACAAAGCGAAGTCTGGGGAAGCGGACGGAATCTCCGAAATTGCAGAGAAAACGCCGCTTTTGTTGGAACAATACCGCGCGTACAAGCCAAAGCTTGCGCCTCTTTTTGAAGAGTTTACGGGCGGCGGAAACGCCAGTTCACAAGGTCAGGACAATAAGCCACAGCTGCCGGAAATCAGTACCGACGAGTTTATGGACGCAATATCAGCATTGAAGGAAGTCGTTTCCGCATTCGATTTTGGTAGCGCGGATATGATTATGGATGAATTGTCGGGTTACTCAATTCCTGCCGATTATGCGGATAAATTTGCTGAAATCAAGAAGGCTGTAAAAATCGTTGACCAGCAGACGGCAATGAAGCTTCTTAATGAGATTTAATTTACTACATCGATAAGTTACAGTTACTAAGTTACGCTTTGCTGCCCGCGCAGACCTTTATGCGGCAGCGGCAAACTTCTTTTGTCTTAATGAAAAGCCTGTGATTCACTGGATCTACTCGTATATCGCCGCTTCCTTCAAAATTATTGACATGCCATCCGTATGGGAACCATGCGTCGGGTATGAAAATCTCTGTATCTGCTTCATTTGAGTCAGGCGGGCATACTGCGCTGTCCCATTCAAACTCGAAAAACGGAATACCATCCGTGTGGAACTGGAACGAAACAGGCTTTCCAGCGACTGCGATAGGGTAGGGGCGGGATATTCCGCGCTCTGCCCTGAACTGCTTTAACTTCGCATTATAAACATTGAAGTCCGCCGTGCATGACGCATCTTTTTCGGGACCAAACACCGAAAACTCAGAAACAACTGTTGAGATAAGCTCTTTTTCGGCAGTCTCCATATATGCTGTAAGAACTTCTTCCTGTGCGGTGAAGTTAAGCCTGTCTTCCTTGCTGCCGTGCATACCGTTCATCGGTACGCCAAAGTCGCCCATGATTGCAGGTACGCCTTTTTCCAAGAAAGATTCTGCGCTGTTTATGACCATCTGCGATGTGTTTTCGAGCCACTCTGTTTTTGCTTTTCTGTAAGCGTTGATATTCGCGTCATAGCAGCTGAAAATTCCTGCTGTGTTGAAGCCGTCCGTAACTCCGGCAGGAAAGCATTCCGTAAAGAAAATGTACTCAGGATGTTTCTTTTGAAGAGCTTCCATGAACATCTGCTGGAAAGGACGGAGATAATCCTCGGAAAAATCAACTGGCTGACCGTTCCGCATGTAGAAGTAGTCTGGTTTGTCTAGGACTGCCTCGCCGTTTTCTTCGTGCCACACGCCCGCCGTTTTCCACGGACAATAAGCAATGGCTTTTTCGTCGGAATTGCGCTTGTCATTTACGACCACGCGCTTTTTAACGCTAAGTCCGGAGTGTTTAAGCTCAAAATGGTTGAATGTGCTTATAAGGCCAGACGCGGCTTTCATGCCGGAAAACGGCGTACATGCAACCCCTTCCGGAACGGGCGGCTCAATAAAGCTGTCTAGGTTTGAAATGCCGATATATCCGCTGCTCGGCTCGCTCATTATGCCGAACCCGATTATGTTCTCACAGTCTTTCAGGCGGCGCGCCACATGATACATCGCCGCAATGTAATGCTCCTGAAGATAGTCCTGTACGTTTATTCCTTCAATTTTACATTCAGGTGCGAACGTGTTTCCCGCAAAAAAGAGAGTGAACATCGTCTGGCACAAGTAACGCTGGTAATTAAGCTGCCACGGATAAGACGAATATCCGTCCTTTTTTGCGGCTTCTTTTGTATAGACTGCACCACATTCCGCGAGCATTTTTTTGTCAAAGCCAAGCTTTTCTATTGTCCAGAGTGGCGCGCCGCATCCGCCTGTAAGCCGGCACCATGCGTTCTGGTACGGCTGCACGATAACGGCAATGCCATACTCAGCGGCTTTTTTGAGCATGCGCCTTGTGTACGCAAGAAAATCTTCGTCGTACATTTCGGGGCCTTCGTGCTCTACGGCTTCCCATGTAACGCCCCACCGGATCAGCGTGCAGCCGACATCAGCGAGCCGGCGGAAAATCTCGTCCGCATCAGTTTCAGGAAAAGGTCTGTCGGTAAATGAAACACTTCCGGCTTCTCCGCTTTCAGCAAGCTGCGGGGATTTTATCCCGCCAAAGTTGAAGCCCTTGAAAATCCTGGACCGGCCGTAAAAATCCTTTATAAAACCATTTTCTGCATACCAAAGAATCTCGTGTTTCATATCCTTTCCCATCAAAAAAAACAGACCCCCACAGCATAAAAGTGCCGTAGGAGTCTTGTTCAAGAGAAAATTCTCCGTTTTAAAACAATCCCTAAAATCAGACTATTCTGTCAGAATCTTGATAACCTGAGCTTTGTCTGTTGTGTTAAGGATTTCCTTGCGTTTTTCAGCACTCTTGAAGAGAAGGCTGACTTCTGCCAAGAACTGAAGATGTGGACCTGTCTTGTTTACAGGAGAAAGTGTCATGATAAAAATACGGCACGGTTCCTGATCAAGAGAGTCAAAATCAACAGGATTGTCAGAAATTCCGATACAAGCTACAAGATCGCTTACCGTATCTGTTTTTCCGTGTGGAATAGCAATACCATGCTTCATACCAGTAGACATCTTGCGCTCGCGATCGAGAACACATTCCCTTGCTGCATCCTTATTGCTCACCTTTCCGGCTTGAATAAGTATTTCCAGCAACTCGTCAATAATTTCTTCTTTTGTTGTGCCTTTAAGGTGGAGATTTACTGTCTCCGGCGTTAAAACTGTTCGTAGATTCATAACTAAAGTGTACGTTTACTTACCGTAAAAGTCAAGAATCATACATACCAAAATATTAGAATTTATGCTAGAATACTTTTATGAACGATATACAGAAGTTTCAAGCCGATATAAAACGGATTATAAAACACGATAGAGCAGACAATGGCGGAGTGTATGACGGAGTTCGTGCGTCAAAGACGATAGCCGAACTGTTCATCTCTTCAAATAAAGATTGCCAGGGATTGGCGCAGTCTATTTCTGAGCTGTGGCTTTCTAGGGTCACTGCTTCCGCGAAACCAGATGAAGAGCCTACCGAGACAAACTTGAGCTGGCTTTTTGATGTTCAGGAATTCCTTGACGGAACATTGAGCGGCGACACGGTGCTTACAAAAGAAGATTTTTCGGAACTTCGCGATTTAATAGATTACGAAGCGGAAGATTTGCCGGTCGATATGCTTACATCGATGATGAACACGATAATGGACCACGATGCCCTGTAATACTTTTTACGAGAGTTGCAACCTTTGCCCGCGAAACTGCGGAACGAACCGGACTGACAGAACTTCCGGGAAGACGGGATTTTGCGGAGAAACCGATGAAATCCGAGCCGCGAGCGCGTGCCTTCACTTTGGCGAAGAGCCACCGATCACTGTGAACGGTGGTTCCGGCACGATTTTTATAACTGGCTGCAACTTGCGCTGCGCGTTCTGCCAAAATTACCAGATTTCTCAATGCGGAATGGGAACCGCCCTCGCCGCCCCGGATTTTGCCGAAGTTTGCCTTAAGCTGCAGGGTGCCGGCGCAGAGAACATCAATATCGTGACCGGCAGCCATGACATTCCTGCCATTGCAGAAGGCTTGCGTCTTGCAAAAGAACGCGGGCTTACGCTTCCTGTTTGCTGGAACTGCTCAGCGTATGAAACCGTAGAAGCTTTGGAGCTTCTTAAAGGACTTGTCGATATATGGCTGCCAGACTTGAAGACGCTTAACCCGCTTATTGCAGACGCAGTTTTCAAAGCACGTGATTATCC
>JAEEGK010010215.1_pt1 | contig 21691 bp, 28 predicted proteins | sample 8958771 | NCBI WGS metagenome assembly JAEEGK01 (sample SAMN16246547, study PRJNA631951) | gut metagenome | biome: gut microbiome; feature: rumen; material: SC-attached | host: Bos | place: Iran: Karaj | collected 2018-10 | reverse complement strand
TATTCCGAATTAATAAATTCATCATATGACCAATGAATATCTTTATCACTTTCTTCTATATTTAATACTTGTTTCTTAAATATTTTTTCGTTTATTGAATTTTCAAGTGTATCAAAAATAATTTGTTTTGGTTGTACTATTACTTTTTCTTCAAACTCATCAAAATATTCTTTAAAGAAATCTTCAATATCATCATCATTCATTGTTGCTTGAAATAATACTGTATTTCCATCTCTACGTTTGCGTGATTTATCGTTAATTATAAAAGCTGTTATACAAAATGTATTAACAGGTGTACAAGATAATACTATGAAAAAAGTATCGCGTGTATTAGAATTCAACTGAATCCTAAATTCTCTATCATATGATAGAATAGCAGATAATTTATTTTCATTACTAAAGCATTTATTTATAATATCATCCATAAGTTTTATGAATAATCTATACAACTTTACATATAATTCTCGTTTTCTTTTTTCATTTAAATCACACATATTTTTAAAATCATCAAATGTTTTCATAATAACTCCTTTATATTTATTCAAAATTATATTATATAATTCAAATTTGTTTAAAAAATAAAAGGGAGGAAAGCCTCCCTTATTTTTATTTATAAGATTCGATAGACTTACAAAGTTTTTCATCAATCTTATTAAGTGCTTTTAAAGCGCTTATAATAACTTTTAATAAATCAATTTCGATGTCACTAAGTGACTCGACATTTTTAAGTATTCTTAGACTTTCTTTTTTGCAACTAAAATCATCAATTACATAAAGATCATCAGAATTTTTGGTCATTTTTTCTTTTTGTTTTGTGAAATAATTAGTGATTATATCACTAATTTTTCCCAAGAATTTTTTTATTTTCAAGATAATTTTTCTTTCCATTGAAAGATGTATGATTAAAATATTTTTCATGTTTAAGGGCCTCCTACTTCCCTTCATCAATATAATATATAAAATAAACAATAATATAACTAAAAAAATAAGAGAAGGTATATACCTTCTCTTATTTCGTTTTTTTGAAGAATTAAGATTCTAATGATGATGTTATCTTGCTGATTTCATCACGAATAGATGTTTCTTTTTCATGATATTCATCAACAAATTTATCACATTTTTCAAATACATCTTTTTCAACAGAAAATGCAAAATCAGATTTAATGAAATCATCATAACCCCATTTCAGTTCATCAATTTTTGACCTGTATTCATCAAAAATCTGTTTATTAATATCGTTAACAATATGATCAACAATATTTGTAACATTATGCATTGGATTATGTCTTTCATAAATATATAACAAGTTTTCGAAATGTTTAAATTCCTTATCAAAGAATTCAACAACATCTTCATCATCTTCAAAAAACGGTTTTTGTAATATAGGATCATAATAAGCATCGTGTGCTCTATATGCATGAATATACATTCTTTTAGTTTCTTCATTAAATTTCAGAATTATTGTATCAGAATGTATACCTTCACATATTGCTTCAATTCTATAAATATCAATATATGAATTGAGAGCTACACACAATTCTTCATTATTGAAAATTGTTTCAATAATGTTTTTCATGCAAGTCATATATTCCCTATATAACTTTAAACGTAATTCTGTACGTTTATCAGTTTTCATTTTGTGAAATTCCTCAAATTCCTTTAAATTTTTCATGTTTAAGGGCCTCCTACTTCCCTTCATCAATATAATATATAAAATAAACAATAATACAACTAAAAAAATATCAGGAGATTTTCTCCTGATATTAAAAAGCATTTTTAGCTTTTATTTTTGATTAGCGATAGATAGCTAACCATATTATTACTCTCAGAATTTACACCAAATACAAATTCTGGTGTTCCATTTGGTTGATTATCACTCTGAAGAGTTACCATTACAACGTGATTATAAATTACACCATCACAATCATAGATACCTTCTCCATCAGGATATTCATTTCCTTCATTATCATGAATTATACTTGATACCATAATTTCATTTTCAATAAAACCAGGTATTCCAACTAATGCTGAAGAAAATAAATCTCTCATAGCAAAAGCATCTTCTTTGCTTTTGTTCCCAAATACAAAAGTTAACATATGCTGCCTCCTATTTTATTTTTGATTCAATATCTTTTTTATTTCCTTGAGTAATTTTTAAAGATGTTTCCATAAATTCAATAATAAATTTATTGAATTTAATATTTAAGTCCTTATATCTAAGGATATGATCAAACATAATTTTAGCTTCAATTGCATCAGGATTTTTTGTAATTCCTGATATTTGACCAATTAGAAGGTTCATATTATCTTCATATTTAGTAAACATTTCACTTACTGATTTATGACATTCATTTTGAATGAAATTAACCATATCGTTTACTAAATCTGTTTCTTTCGCTTCTATATCAGCGATTTGATTTTTTATTCCCATATTTCTTTCCTCTTATTCTTTACAAAAGTTATAATAACAAATTCCATATCCATTAGATGATAATGGAATATCTGTTACTTTTAATCCAGCTTTTATCTCAAAATCATGTCTAACTGTTCCTAAAACAAAAACATAACTAGGCATAATTTTATTACCAAGACCTTCATATTCTTGATTACTAATAGATACAAAGCTCATTCGATAGCATTTATTCTTTATAACGATAAAAAATACTGCACCTTTGCCAAATTCATTACTATAATCTAATAATGAAAACCATGATTTCCAGGTTATACCTGGGGCAATAGTTTGATAACCAAACAAATCGCCTTTTTGAATTTTGTATTCAGATACAATCTTTTCAACCAATTTAACAATATTTGTTTTTCTTGGTTTGAAAATTATATCTTTATACTTTATAGATGACTTTTCAAGGAGTTTATTCCTTTTGTCATTTTCATTTGATTTATGCTTCATATTTTTAATACGAGCATAAAGTCTTTTGTTCGTAGAGATAAGTTCTTCTCTACTCATCTTCTCATATTCCATTCATGTTTTCTCCTTTGGTTTATAGGTTTTCCTTCCTAATCTCATTAATATAATATATAATTAAATTAAAAATAAAAAAAATAATATTTTCACAAAAAAAGAGGAGAATTTATTCTCCTCTTATTAACTCAAGATTTATTTAGATATTGAAGCCATCTTTAATTTATATCTAAATTTTTCAATTTCTTCAATAGAATCAAACTCACCTATAAACATGAGATGATCCATAAAATCTTGTGAAGGAGGATTTCCAAAGCAACAAGCTGCTCCAATAAATTTTATTCCTCCCCAATTTTCTACAGGATACAATAAAACTTTGCCAATTCCTGTTTCATTATTGTCATAAACATATGACATTCCATTTGGGGCCAAACCTCCTATTTGTTCTTTATTAACGTATGCTATAAATCTTTTCATTTTATAGACCTCCAAGTATATAATATATAAATAAAATTTTTATATTAAAAAAATAACGGATAGCTTTGCTATCCGTTATGGCTTCTTTTCTACGCGATTTCAAGTTGGATTCAGCCCTTTCCTCTTGACCGGACCACTCTTTATCTTAAGAATAAACCTAAGTGATGGATCAGTTTATCCTAGAACTTATTTTGTTTTAAAATGTAAAGTTGTAAAAGTTCTTAAAACCAACTTACATTCATTAATATAATATATAAATGAAAGTCAGTTTTTTTATCAAGACAGAAAATTTCGCATAAATATAATATGTAGGGCTAACTAAAGCCCTACATATTATTAAATATCATAAGCTATTGTAACAGATTCTTTTGCACGAGTTACAGCTGTATAAAGCCATTTATTATATATATCAGGAGGTCCTTTAAAATCACTAGCCAACACTAATACATTTTTAACTTCACTTCCCTGGCTTTTATGTACAGTTAAACCATATCCATAGTCAATCATTCCAATATCACCTAAAGATTCATCATCGATATTCTCATCATATAATTCACTTATAAATGGATCTTTTTTAATATCTTTAGTATATTGTTCAAATATTTCCATAAAACATTTAACATCAAAACATTCGTTTTCAATAAATTCAGGTCTAAATTTAAAATTACCTACACTCATACCATTGTAATCTATTTCTTGCCAATCGGTCTCAGCATATCCTACTAATCCATTAATAAGATAAATAGGTATATCTTCATAATCAATACAATATCTATAATTATTCATTAAGCAAAGTAATTTATCACCTTTTTGTGGATAAATTGATGTAAAACCTAATTGATTTCTTACAACTCTATTTACTAATCTTCTAGTTGCATTAGAATAAGTAAGAATCATATCATATTTATACATATCATCAATAACATCTTGAAGTCTAACGACTTTAGATGCTTTATACTGTCCAAATGGTATTTCTTCACCATTTATAGCTTTAACAGCTAAATCAAGAATACCAGATGAATCTGATTGTCTCATAGGTTTAGTTAATCTACCATCAGCATTTTCTGGAAGCATAATTTTATTAGCTCCGAAAATAGGTGGTAACTGATTTGAATCACCTAAAAATAATGTAGGTGTTCCAAAACTTAAAATATCTTCTACCATAGGTTGAGAAACCATCGCTGCTTCATCTACTACTATTAATTTGATAGTAGGATCAATATGTTTCTTTAGATGAAAACCAAATGAGTTTCTTGTTTTATAAACAGAATAAAATGTTTTATGGATTGTATTAGATGGGTTTCCTTTAATACGAAGTACTAAAGATGCTTTTCCTGTTAATGTACAGAAAATCACATTATTCATTGGTATACCTAACATTTTGATAGCTATACTAACTATTGTACTTTTACCAGTACCTGCACCACCTATTTGTACAAACCAATGTTTCTTATATGAGTCTTTATAATACCATGTAATCATTTTACGTATAGACTCAAGTTGCTCTGTATTTAATGTAATAGCCATATATAATAATATTTAATTATATATTATCAGCATCGATATAACCAATATCTTTTTTAAATTTTATTTCAAATATATATTATATACTTGATTCATTATTATGATCGATTCATTAATCATAATAATTCTTTTATCATTTCATAGGCCTTAAGATTTAAAGGTTTGTTGAGTCCCTTTTATCATTCTCTAGGTCTTGGACACCTCCTGAAGTACAGGGTCGTTGATCCTGTACTTCTTTTATTTTTTAGTAATTTGAAATTAGATTATATATTATATTAATGAAGGAGGAATATCATTATGGCCAAAAATGAATATTCAATAACAGATGAAAATGGTAAAAAAATCGAAGTAAAAGTTGAAGATTATGATTTACCATTTTATCATTTTCAAAAAACCAGTAAACGTGATCCTTCCACTGGAAAAATGAGAGTGGAAAAGAAACTGGTTAAAAAGCCTATTGATGAGATGATGTCAGACGTACTCATTGTTTCAGCAAGTGCAACTGCTATTAATCTTATAGGCAATGGTTTATCACATTTTATCTATTCTTTAAAGAAAAAGAAGAAATAAAGTGATGATATAAAAGTGGAGATTTCTCTCCACTTTTATTTTTTTTATTTCAATCTGCGTTTTATATAATATACTAAACCTGGTAAAAATGAACAATTTACATCTATTTTAGACATTGCAAATATAACAAATTTTTTGTATTTATAGAATTTTAAATAATAATTATATTCATAAACAGTATAATATTTTTCTTTTTTTATTGGTCCTTTATCGATCTCTTCTTGAGATAATTTTCTATACTTATTGAGATTCATATCATTAAATAATGGATCTCTAAAAAATGATATCAATTTCAATAATCCAAAAATAAATTTATCAAACCAATTTTTAGTATCATTTATTTTTGCACATTCATAATACGATTCAAATACTGTAACATTTTTAGGAACACTAGTTAAATGTTTTTTCATTTGATTTTTTATTTTTTTATTAGATTCTGATTTATATTTATGCATAATATTATCTCCTATATATTGATTATGTATAGTTTATTTTATCATTTCATGGTCGACAAAACTATATACTTAAATAGGAGAATAATTATGCGTATAAATACAGAAAAGAAACAATATTCCTCTGATATGGAAGAATATTTTGGTGATGAAATAGATCTTCTTAATGATCAATTTAATGAAAACGAAAAACTTTATGAAGAAGTCCATAGAGGTATGGAAAAAAATATCGAACGACTAGATAATAAAGCAATGTTTGGATCAAGTTCTCCTTATAGAGATATTGCTGAGCTTGGTAAAGTATTAAATGATGTACGAAGTAATCAGGTTCAAATAATTAAAGAAAGAACAAATGTAAAGAAAACTATAAAGGATCTTGAACTTAGACGTGAAAATATGAAGAAAGATGAAAAGAATTCAGCTAATGCTGAAATACTTATGAAAGATCTTATTACAGAAATTACACGTCAAAGACCTGAAATTACAAAACCAACTATATCGGAAAAAAATAACAATAAAGGAATAGAAAAATTAAATAATTTAAATCCAGATCAATTAGGATTAAATGAAAATGATTTTAGGATGATTGAAAAATTTAAAAATGTTGGAGGAAATCAATAATTTATGGAATTATTAAAAAAGATACCATCTAATTTCAGATATTATCTATTCACAACATCAACTAAAGAAATAGTTGTTGTTTATTTGCATATGGATTATAATATTGAAGATAATACTATAACCATGTTGGAATCAAATTATATCCCTATTTTTAAAAATAGATATTCTATTATAGATAATCAAACTATAAAAGTTACTTGTAAAGATGATGAAATACAATTAAAAGATTTTAATAGAGCTATAAGAGATTATTGTAATGCAAGACCTGAAACAACAAAATTTTCAATATATTCAGCTTCACCTACTTATAAAATATTATTTGAAGCTGATACTATTAAAAGTGTTTTTAAATGTACAAAAGATGTTTACTTTGAATTAGGACCTGAAGGTGGTTTTAAAACTGGTAAAGATGATTTTGATCAAATGGATAAAATTGAAATAAAAAGTGGTCAATGGTTTTTAGATGAAGAAACAACTATATACACTAAAGAATTTTTAACAGCTGATTTAAAAATAGATGAATATAATCGAGGTGCTCATTCTAGTATTTTTAATTTAATTATCAGTGAATCATTTAAAGGAATGAGAATTCAATTATATTCTACAATTCAATTTAATGTAGTAAATTCAAGTAAAGATCCAGATGAATTTGAAGAAGGTAAAATAAGTTTTGCATATATCAATATTTTTGGTGAAGAAATTTTAGATGATAATAATGTAGCTAGAATAGAATTTCATGGATTTAATAAAATCAATTTAGGGTGTATTGAAGTTTCGGATGAGGTTAAATATGGTAATATTTTATATATTGATAATATTACTAAATTTACTCTTATGCATCTTCAACGAAAAATTTTACAAATTAATAATGGATCGTTTTTACAAATAGGAAGAGTAGGTTCAGTAACATTACACAATATTCAATATAATTTAACTGATAAGTCTACATTAGTCGATGGAGCATCAATTGTAACATTTTTACACATAGAAGGTGATAAATTAGAACGATCTCTTAATATATTTAATACAACTATGAATAATAGTACAGGTAGAAAATTAGTTATATGTAAAGTAGTTAATACCGAAATAAAAAAATTATATATTTCTAAATGTTTTTTAAGTAACGATGTAGTAATGCTTGAAAAAGATGAAAATTCAAAAGTAATAAAATTCAATTATAATGAATGTACTTTTAATTCTATCGGTAATTTTGAAATAAATGACGTTATAAAGCTTTCTCTTAATAATATTACATTTAATATTATAGGTGAACTTAGATTAGGTAGTCCTAATATTTCTATTAATGGTGGTAAATGGAATGTTGGAAAATTGATAATCGATAATGAAAAAGATATGATTGTCAAGATTGTAATGAATGATTTGCTTTTAAATGCAGAGGATATAGATATTAGAAATTCAACAATGGAAGGTGTTGAAGATTTAACTTTTTATGATTCAAATTGTAGTATTAAAGCAAATACATATCATATTTCTGGCTATAAACCATCATATACTAAAACATTCTTTATGTGTAATAAAATAGATATAGAATGCTTAACAGTTTCAACATTATCTAATGTAAAAATAGGATTTAATAAAAATAGTTCTATATTAACAGCAATGTGTTCTTTAGCAGGTTCATTGATTTTCACAACATCTAATGAATCAAATAAAGAATTTACATTAAAATTAAATGATAAGAACTTATTTATGAATGTTAATACTGTTGATTTTAGTTTTGCTGATAAACCTTCACCAATGTTAACATTTGAAGCAAATACTCCTATAAAATATACATTAAAAGAATATTCTAATGAATATGTAAGATTCTCATATTTAAATAAACCTGAATCAGAACAAAATTCTAAGATCATATATAAGCCATCATTAACTAATATTGATCATAAATTTGATGTTTTCAATGATTCAGAAAAATTATGTGAAATAAATAAAATTGATGATGAATCTGATCAATTTTCGAATGTTTATGAAATTAAAACAAAATAAAAAAGAATGGGTCATTAGACCCATTCTTTATATTATTCTGATTTAGGAAAATAATCTTTATCATATCCTTCAGTTTTATTACAAAGAGTTAAAAATGCTGATGCATATGAATTAAAGAATTTTCCTGGTTGAGGAATAACAGTATATGCAAAATCTGCAGATTTTATATTGTATAACCCTTTATACAATTTATTAGATTCTGCTGTATCAGTTGAAACACTTATGATCATATTTGGTCTAAAATGTTCAGTATTTACCATTTGTAATCCAAATGTAATAGGAACACCGATTGATTTCTCTGCCATATATGAACTCATATTAAACGGATTATTTAACATATCATAATCTAATATTTTTTTAGTTCCAACATCAACTCTACTAGGTCTAGTTTTTTCAACTTCATTTAATGGATTTATAAAAGTTCCTTTATCATCTCCACTAAACATAGAATTGATCACTGAACCAAAATTACTATAAACAAATTTATCACCAGTAGCAATACCTTCAATAGATTCATAATCTTCTTTATAAAGATTACTTCGTCTTTCATAATATATTAATTTTTCTTTAAGATTTTCATTAACATATTCTTTTGCATCTGGTCTATCTGTTCGTTCATTTACTTTAACACTTATTACATTAATTTCATCTTTTTGTGTAGAATGCTTATTCTCACATTTATTCAATACATAAAGAATATCATCATCTAAAAATATTTCTAGACCTTTTCCATATATACCATAATTATATTGTATATTTTTTATAGCATCTTTCAATTCACCTGCTTCTACTATTAAATCTGAATAAGAATTAGTATTATCAGGGGAATCAATTAAGAAATGTTTTATGTATGGATTTTGTTCTATAGTTGCCACTACAGCATCAATTGGTGCACATGGCTTATCATCTGTTCCAAATATATAATTATGAATTACAGTTTTTATTTTGAGATCATTTTTTAATAGTAAATTAAATTTAATCTCATGTTGTGATAATGTACCTGGAGAATCAGCATTATATTTATCCCAACTAACCAAATTTGGAGAAATAGTTTTTTCTGTATTCATAAAATTTGGAATAGTTTCTTTATCATAATATGCTGCAAATTCCTGTTCTGAAATCAATTCAGATTTTTCATATTTATCTCTATTCGCACCAGATTTACGATATTTTTTAATAAATACCGTAATTTCTTTATCAAATAATCTAAGAATATTAACATATTTATCACTAATTTTACATACTAATTCATATGAAGGTATGAAATTATTAAAATAATCACAATGTTTTACAAATGATACTAGAGAATAAGGTTTAAATTTAATACCTCTAGAAGTCACATTAAAACTTATATCAAATACATATTCGTATACTACTCTACTCATTATTCTTTCCTTATTATATAAGAATGTGAAAAAATAAAAAGATACATGGGGAGAAATTCTCCCCATGATTATCAATCAATCTCAATAACTCCTTCAAGCTTTTCAAAAGTAATGGGTGGGAGGGGATATTACTCTTGAACCAATTTACATTACTGAAATCGACTAATAGTGGTCCTATCAGGATTCGAACCCGATTTCTCCAAGTGTATTGACTCTTGGCGTAGTTAAGCCAGTTCCTACCAAGGACCGAGCGCTCAAGGTAGTTCACGCCACACATACTATTCCACCTGAGCTATATGCGCAAATATAGAGGGAAGAAACATATGAGGGATTTTCACCTCTCATCGATTTCAACGAAATCCGTATTTTTCAACCTTTACGTGGACGGGTGAAGGTTTTTATATCGTAATATGAATCATACTCTCATCTCTATATCACACATCAAATTAATTCACATAAACACCATCTGAAAGTTCTGAGAATTCAGTATCACCGAAATCAGCAAAATCTCCAAATCCTTCATTAGGATTATCGTCACAGAATTCATCAAATTCATCAAATCCAAATGCAGGTTCAAGTGTGTCTTCTCTCAACTGGAAATAATCTGAAGCAAGTTCTTCAACTTCATTTATATCTCCAGAAAGATCAAGATTCATAATAGAACTTCTATTTAATGCATTAGCATCAATTACAATCAATTCAGCATTTTCAATTTCATCTCTATGTGCAGCATAACGCTCATAAAATGGATCTTTACCAGGTACACCAAGATCAGGATTTAAACCTTTAATCTTACAAATTAAATCATCAGAAAGTATATCTTGTGGATCGATAGCTGTTCCACCGATATCGAATGGCTCTTCTTCTACCATATTAATCTCCTTTTTCATCTATAAAATATATATTTGATTTTGATTTTAAAAATCAGTAATTATATAGCTATATTTAGATATCCATAAAATATTATTCAACTTTAATATCAAATGATATTTCCATGTGATCTAAAATAGGAATAAGCATTTTATATAACAGTGGAATATTTGGAATACCTTCTCCATCTTTTTCTTTATCCCAATTTGGTCCATATTCAGGAATAGCTTTAATATTGTATAAATATGTAAGCAACATACCTGTTCTTTTATTATAAATAAATTGAATATTTATAATAAACTTTCCAACCTTTATATCAGCTGTAGCATATGGATCTTTGATATTTGGAACTTCAATATTCATAAATTCAAATACTTGAAAATTATCGGGTATTTTTTCATTATAAAAACCACCAATAATATCTTTTCCTTTTTCAGTAGTAGAGATTATTCTATTAGTAGGAGCTACAGTTGTTGTTATAGCATCTTCATTAGTTTTTAATTCTGATGGTAATTTTACAATAATATTATTTTCTCTATCTGATAAGAAGAAATGCTTAACTTTCATATTATATATAGAAGAAAGTTTCTTAGAAATACATTCATATACTTTATTTTGTTCAATAAGAAAATCTGTAGATCCATTTGTAAGAAAATCTGAAATAAATGGACCCATTCCTACTAACATACTATTTTTTAACCAGTCATGTTTAGATTCTTTATTATTAAAGAAAGTATCAAAATATTCATCACTATTAACAGATTGATTATTTATGTATAATAACATTTTTGCCTCCCTATAATTGAGTATTTAATACAGTATTAATTTCTTCTTGTGAAAATTTTTCATGATATTCATCTTCAGCAATTTTTTGTGTTATTTCGATAAATGATAAATTTTTATATTTATCAAGTTTATCATTTAATGCTTTTTGTTCTTCTTCTATATTTTCAGTAATTTCTTCTTCAGATTTTTTAATTTTCTTCATTTTAATACAAGTAGTTTCATGATTTTTAACAAAACCTTTAATAGTATTTAATTTATCATCTTTATCTTGATCAATAACAAATCTTACATAATCATTATTTTCTTGATATCCTCTCATAGCATTAAGAAGATAATCAATTTCATCAGGAAGATCAGATTCTAGAACATCAATCATTGTTGGAGCATCTTTATTTTCAATATGCTTCCAACTAGCTTTTCCTTTTTTATCTATATTAATATGAATGAAACCTTTTGGCTCTGATTCTCCAAAGTTCAATCTACTAAATGAACCACAATAAATAAAATTATGATATTCAGAATGTATATGAATATGACCAAAAACTGTATAATATTTACATATTTTTTCAAGTTTTTTAGCATCCCATATATAAGGCTTCTTAACAATTTCTTCACTCGTACCTTCAGCAAATCCTGTATGAGCTGACATACCATGACCAAATATGAAATCATATTTATCATTCATATATTCATCATAATAGTGTTCATCTCTTACATATTCTTCTGGAAGAATAAGAAATTTCATTCCAAGAAGATTCAATTTAGTTACAGTATTAACTATAAAGAAATGTTCAGATTGATAATGTAATAGAGCATTAATCTGATATCTATCATGAGATTCAGTTCCTTCAAGTACAATAATATCCGAACCAATTTCTCTACAATCATCAATAAATTTATTAAAATTGATATTTGCTGCTGAATTGATTAATTGACGTGAATCATATGCATCTCCACATAATACTATCAATTCTGGTTTAACTTTTTTAGCATATTCAATAAAATTATCTTTTAATTCTTTATACAATTTATCATCATCGTTCAATTTTCCAAAATGAATGTCGGCAATACATAATATATTCATTATATTATTCCTTTTCTTGTATAAAATATGTAATCAAAATTAATTATAATTTATTAATTAATTTGAATATATTCTTAGTCATCCAATAATATTCGGATCCATTTGATCTATCTGTTGAAAAAACAACCTTTGTAATTTCACCTGTTTCATTTAAATAGCAATCTCTATATGGAAAATCAGATTTTATATTTCCTTTAGTAATATAAGATATAATTGAATCAGATGAGTTTATATTACTTTTGATACATATAGCTATATCATTTTCATACATAGCTTTAGCATTATTCATCTGTTTATCAAAAGCTTTTCCTTCTTTTGATTTTGGAAAGTTTTTTAGTTTTTTAATAGCTTTTTTAAGTTCAATCGGATCATCGATAACCTTTGAAATACCTGATATTAACATTTTTGATACTGTTTTTGAAAACGATTTATTCATTTGGATTAACCTCTTTTATTTTACGTTTAGATTCAGCATTATATCCACAATCTACACAATCAATTGAATCCATTGGACAACATTCTTTAGCAACACATGAATTTGATGGATTTCTACCAGATTTAAAATCATCAATTTTTTCAAAAATTTCATCAGATGACCAATTTTCAGATTTAACAATCTCATTTAAATGATTTAAAAAATTATTATAATATTTTACAGCCGAATCTTGTCCATGGCTATAACCTAATCCATATATGATAACAAATACTACTATTATCATTATTATAATTGCAACTGTTTGAAATAATGTCATATTATAAATTCTCCTCTTCTTTAATTTTTATTTTAACAATTGTTTGTTTATTTAATGATTCTTGTACATCGATTACTCGTTGATTAGAAGATCCTCTATAAAATAAACGTAAATCTTTTTTACTTATTTCAAATTTTCCATCAACAATTACATCGATTTTTTTAAGAATATCCATCGGTATTATTTCATTTTTAATGATATCTTCAAATGTATAACTTGTCCATAACCAAATTGATTTTTTAGTATTTTCATAAACTTCACTTATAACATGAAAAACATCTTTTCTATTTTTAGGATCTAAAGGTTCACCACCAAGAATAGAAACACCATTATAATAATTTTGTTTAAGATTAGCAATTATTTCATTCATAGTTTCAGTTGTAAACTTTTTTCCATAATTGAAATCCCAAGAAACTTCATTATGACAACCTGGACAATGAACTCTGCATCCTGAAAAATATATCGAAATTCTAATTCCTGGTCCATCAGAAGCATTACAAAATTTTATATTGCCATAATTAATAGTATAATTATAATTCGACACTTTTGCCTCCTTCATATAATATTATACTATATATAAGCAAATTTTACAAAAAAAGAAAGGAATATTGAATTCCTTTCTTTTAATTACATTTATTCTTTATTAACTAATGTTTCAAATGAATTGAATTTTTCTTTATGAATAAATGTAGGTTTGATCCACACGGTTGTATACCGCTTTGCTTTAAAATAATCTGATTGCAAAACTTTAAAATATCCACGTCTATAATGCGGCATTTTCTTACCACATTCTTTCAATGAAATTTTATCATCGTCATCAAATGATTCATAAATTTCTTTTGGAATATTTAGCCTGTGAGCATTTGAATTTACGATTTTGTGTTCAGGTAATCCATCAACCACAAATTCAGGAAATGTACTTCTGTATAAAATATAGTTAATAAATAAATTACCAACCAATTTCATAATTCTAGATGTTTCATCCAGATCTTCACCAAAAATCAAATCTTTTCCATCTTTTGTTTCTCTTAATCTGGTTGTTAATTCATTTGATGGGAAAATATTTTTGGCTATTGATACATTTCCATTATTATCAGGTTTTGTAAGAAGGACTTCCATATAAATATAATCGTTGCCAGCATTATTTTGAATATCTGTTGCTAGCTTCAATTTCTGATCATTATTGATTGAATCGAAAAATACAAATTCCTTTTTATTCTCATCATAGATAAATACCAATTGTATTTTAATGCAGTATTCACTACATTCTCTTGGTACATATATCAATGATGATAAAATATGTACATTACAATTCTTCAATAAATAATTGAAATCCATATGCTCTTTAGTTGCTTTAAGAATACCCATTTCATAAAATCTGGATAAAAAAGCATGTCCAATTAACATATTTTCAAAATCAGGATATTCTATTATAAACTGTTTAAATGGCATAACAGTATGTGGAATATTGTTTTCCATTACAAAAGATCTGATATCAATATCAGGAACTTTTGATGTTGATAACAATGAAAACAATTTTTCATTATCAATGAAAATTGTTTCATAATCACCAAGTTGAATAGATCGACAAAATGATCTGTGTAATGTCATAATCATCTCATCAGATATTCTCATACCGGATAAAGCTAAATTATCTTTTGACGCTTCAGATAATAAAAATCTTACTTTATCTGTTATTTCATCGATCCTTTTTTTGGATACTTCTTCATTAAGGATTTCATCGTATTTTCTCGATCCCCTTTTAATAGGATCATTAATGTATTTTTCAACTACTGGATCAGTTAGTGAAAACATACCTTTAATCCTATTTTCTTTTCTTTTTCTTGATGCTTTTCCCATATAGGGCCTCCAATTGGTTTTATTATAGGTTTTCCTTCCTAAATTTATAGATTCATACGAATCTATTCATTAATATAATATATAAATGAAAAAAAGAAAGAGAATTATAAAAACCCTCTTTCCTTTTTAAAGAATGTTACTTTGATCTCTTTTTATTAGACCAAAGCCTTAAAGAATCAAAATAGTTGTTTTCATACTTTTTGATCCTTTTTCTCCAAATAAGAAACTTTACCCTTTCCACCCATGTTAGTTTCATATTGGTTTTCCTCCTTTAGTTAATGTTCAGCATTTCTTTTATCTTTGCTACTGCATCATCGACATACTTTCGCTGATACGAAAGTATTAATACAACATTACATGATTTTAAAGATTCTTTCATTGCAACTAATAAATCAATTCCATCTGTAAAGGAATCAATATGTTTAACATTATCATCATCTATATTTTCAATATAATGATAATATTCCGGATAATCTTCTTTTAATTTTTTAAGAAGTTTATCATAATTATTTTCAAAAAACTTTACATTTGATCTGAACCATTTTGCATATGCATCAATGTCAAAATTTTTCATTTCTTCATATGCTAATTTCTTAGCAAATTCAGGATCTTGCTCCTGTTCAAAAGTTGGCTTAATATTTTCATTCATTATTATGGGCCTCCATTTTCCCATCATTAATATAATATATAAATAACAGTAGATTATCAACTAAGACAAAACTATATAATTCTTATATTCTATTAAAGGAGTGTTTAAATTTATGAAACTCGATATAAATAAATCATATATCATTTATACTAATTCTAATTATATAGAAAATAAACAAGTTAGAATTCTTGGCTATATCAATTATGATAGAGCTTCACAATATCAATCAATGATTGAAAATGTAGCTATTAATGAAAAATTTATTGAAGCAACTGGTGATACTGTAAAATATTTAAAATCTCAAATCTATTATGATTGTTGTGTAATAGAATGTGATAATGGTGAATTTAAACTAACAGATGAGCATATTATTCTTTGGGATGATATTATTGATTTTGAACGTACACAAAAACTTAATGAAGATTATACTTATAAATTAACATTTAAATTTAAAAATTTCGATACACTTGATAATATTACCAAAGATAAAGTTATTAATGTAATAAAAGCTGCTATAAATTCTACTTACAATAATATAAAAGAAAAAATTGAATTTGATATAGTTGAAGTAAAAGATAATTCTTTGGATTCAATAACATCACAATTTGAACAATCAAGACAATTACTAGATAAAGCAAATTCTACTCTTACAAGTTTTGTTTCTCTTGAAGAATCTGCTAAATCTATTAATTCTGAATTTAATGATAATAATATTGTAAGTAAAATCAATGAAGTTTCTGATAAATTAACATCAGTTGATGAGCAAATAGCAACTATACAAGCAAGATTAAGTTAAAAAAAATAAAGAGTGGGTTTTATCCCACTCTTTATTCTATAAATCATTTTAACCCTTTTTTCGTCTTGATGAGAAAAAATCTTTACCATATTTCCAGATTTTATCAGAATTCTTCCATGCATATTGTGCTGCGAATTCCACAACATCATAAAATATTTTCTTTTTATGACGTTTTTTATTCAGAGCATTTGTACAATGACATAATCTTTGTTGTTCAGATGTAATCCAATAATGTTTTGAATTACCATTCTTGATAAGATATCTATATTCCCACGCATATTCTTTACTAGAGAATATCGGAAATTGATAATTTCTAGTAAAATATATTGGCGCAGAATTAAGTATCTGACCTGGTTGAATAATAAAATGATTTATATAAGTTTTACCATCTTCAGAGACTACTTCAAAAAGCAATCTGTCAAGATTGTAATTAATATGACCATCAACATCATGCATAGTCATATATAAAGTGAATTTATCTTTATCCTTATCTTCAACTGGAATAGGTTTCCTGATATTCATATTTTCATCAAGATACCTTATTTCATTTAGCCAAGAATGTTCAGATAAATCCTCATCGAAGTATGGAATACAGTAAACACCATTTTTCATTGTTCCTGAGAATTCTTCATTAAATCTTGATCTTCGAGATGCATTTTCAACATTAGATAACACAACATCAAGACCATCATCTGTATCTATTATTTGTGAAAATCTATATGCATCTTCTTCAGTACTGAAGAATATTAATGCTAATGGTGGAACCAATGTAAAACCATCCTCTATTGGATAATCTCTTGTTTCTCCATTAGGAAATAATACTCTTATCACTTCAAGATCTGAATATTCATTCAGACATCGTTGTGGTTGTTGATTTTCATCCACAACAAATAAAGTGTGTTCACTATATATTGTGAATTGATTATTTACAAACATATTTCCTCCTTCATTAATATAATATATAAATAATTTGAAAATAAGAAAGTTGTTTTTTTATCCCTTCACCACAATATTTTTCACAAAAAAAAATAAAAAGGAGCAGGGAATTAACCCTGCTCCTAGGAGGTCCATTCTCATACAGTTGACAACCATATGATAAAGGGTTCAGCAAGATTAGGAAACACATAAATCAACATAATCTTACTAATTTATTATGACTACACCCATGCAGGGGAGGGAGTCGCATTGTTAAAATAAAGTAGAGGCATTTGACTGCCTCTACTTTATTTGTTTAAGGAAGATTATTTCTTTCCTTTCTTGCCCTTGATCTTATCAATAGCAAGAGTAATAAGTGAACCTACTACGAGTCCGCTGCCACCGCCGATAGCAAGTGGCTTTTTGTTAGACTTAACGTAGTCAAGTCCCTTCTTAAAAAATCCGGAAACCTTTGTTCCTTCAGCCATATTAGGCCTCCTTTTTATGTCAGCGTACGTACGCATAAGCCGGCTGACAATGTTAAATTTTTAAGGTATTAATTACCTTTATCACTAATATAATATGTAAGCAAAATTTGTTTTATAAACACACTTTTTACCCTTATTTTTACTAGTGATACTATATTGTACTAATATAATAAAAAATTATAAATTAATTAGTTTCTGGAATAATAATAGTAAAATTATTATCATGCTTTTCCATACTGAAATGGTTTTCATTAAAAGCTTTTATAAAATCATCAAAATCTCTATAATCCTTTTCAATTATTTTAATATAATTAAATTTATTAGCTTTTATTACAGCATTTTCTTTTAAAATCATTAATGCTTTTGAATCAACAGGATATTTACTAGCATCTTTGATTTCTACAACTAAATTATATTTAGGTAAAAAATAATCTGGTATATACCATCTATCTCTATTAAGTACAGGATCAAAATATTTAATATAAAGACTAGCTGGTACTTCTTTTATATCAGTTGAATCAAAATTATATTTACTTACACAATGATTTAAAAAATCTTCTTCATATTTACCAATAAAAACAATTTCAACACCATCATCAAATTTAAATCTTCCAGAAATATGTCTATTAGCCATAATTCTAGCTTGGTATTCTGGATTTTTTGCTAAATTATCTGTACCATAAATTCTTTTCATATTTTCAGAAAATATTTCTCTTGATTTTTTAATACATTCAGGATTATCACAAATTCTATTATATTTATGAGTTTTTTCATTCCATGATCTTTCGCGTTTATGACAAATTACACAAATATAAGGACCAGGATTACGTTTTTCATAAAGATATCTATAAGGATCTTTATCTCCTATTAAATCTTTATGATATCGTTTAGCATGATTTAGAAGTTGATCAAATTTTTCAAATCTTTGACCACAATCTAAACATTTATAATTTCTATAAATACGAACTGTGTTTTTATTATTGTATCTATATTTTATAGCAGATTTAAATATTTTAATATTCTCTGTTGATTGTTCATTAGTTTCATTCATAATATCAGTTACCTCATATTTAAATATATAGAAATGTCAATTTTTACTAAATATATTAAAACCTGGAAATATTTCCAGGTTTTAAATTTCTATATCTATAAAATGCGTTTTGCCATTATCAAATTCTGATTCATTATCATTTTTATGTGTTAAAAAACTCATTCTAGAATAATGATTTATAAGTGTATTTTTAAGTATACATTTTAAATCTTCAGATATTTTATATCTATTTGATTGTGTTTCGACTAATTGTATAGCATCTTCAACAGATATTTCATCTTTATAAGATATCCAATCTATAAGCATTTCTATAAGATCTATTAAATCCATTCCTGAAATACCATCAAATTCAAAATGTTCAGGATGATGTCTATTATGCTTATAATGTAATTTAAAAACATATTCGTGCCTTTTCATTTTATCTTTATATTCTTGTGTACCATATTTGTATCTTGGTTCTTCATCCATTTTTAACCATAATGAATATTCAGGTTCTTTTAATTTTGAAGAATCATGTATATAAAGTCTTTTATATAATTCAAATATAAAATCATTTAATCGTTTTTGAACTCTCCGAATATGATCTTTAACATATTTAACAGTTATATTATCATCATTATCAGATTTCATAATAACAAAAACCTCAGTATTATATATTAATGTCAAAAATATATAGTTTCGATATATTATCTTCCATAATATGATTTTTTTATAAAAAAGATTTCACTTATAGATTATATTAATAATTAATTTATTTAATTATTAAGTTTTATTTAAACTTGGATTTAATTATTAATAATAATCAATTAACGGGGATATTTTAAAGGGATTTAATTACTTATTTTTTTAATTTATTAAAATTTAAAATTTCTGTATTTTTTAATAAAAATCACATATCAATATATTTAAGTTAGGAGTAATTGTTATGGCAAATAGAATTACAGTTAGTCCTTCATTTAGATTAGATGTAAATGGAAAATTATTTAAAATAAAAAAGACTAACTCAGATATTCAAGATAGTCCTATATTTGAAACTCTTTTCAATAGATTATCTATAAATAAAGGTGATTTACCTTGTTTTCCAGATATAGGATTAAAACAATTTTTACACAAATTTGATTTTACAACAGAAACTGATGCAAGTTCTATAATTTCAGAATTTGAAACAGAAATTGAAAAACAATTGAAAAATTCTGTTAATATTTCTTATAAAATCGATTTAGATACAAAAACATTAAATTTAACATTTGATATTGATGGTTTTGATTATCCTTTACAAGTAAAATATTCTGCATTTAATGGATCAATCAAACCTATCAATTATGAATTTAATGATCAAAAATAATGGAGGATTTAATTTATGAGTAATAATTATATAAAACAATCAGATGCTGAAGCAGAAGCAAGAATGAGAAATGAATATGCTGCTAAATTTGGAATGATAAATATTCTAACTCCTGAAGATAAAGCTAAATATAGTACATTTGCACAAAAAGTACATAATATGAATCATAAAGATGTATTTAAATTATATATGGGTATTGCAGATGAACTTACTACAGAACAGAAAGATATTGTAGCATATGAAATTAAAATTCGAGAAATTGAATCTTTGAAAGCTAGAGGTATTGATCCTAAAAAAGCTTTTTCTGTTGAAAATAGTCAAAAATTATTTCAAGAAAGAGAAGAGAAAGAATATTTTAGAGAAAATGGAAATGATGATAAACTTAATAAAATGGAACAGCAAGGAACTATAATGCAAAATTATAGATTGAATGAAAGACAAAGAATTAGTGAAATGACTGATGATATTCTTCGTCAATCTAAAAAAATTGCAGATGAAAATCCTAAAGTTATTAAACGTGATAAACTCCATGAAAAGAATGGTGGTGGTATCAATGTTGCTGCTAAAAAATATATTTTTGAAGATGAAAATGGTGAACAAATTCTTATTAATAATGAACACCTTCAAAATCATTTTAGAAAAATGTATATTAAAAGACTTTCAGAAGTAACTGGAATTGATTATACTAAATATGATGAAGAATTTGGATTAGATTTAAGTACAGATAGTGAAGATCTTGCAAGTAAAATTGATGGAGATCCAGATAATGGATGGGGAAAATCTTTTGAAAATAGTTCTCCTACACAATCTGAACCTAATTATTCTAATATGGAAATTCAAATTGATGAAACTACATATGAAGATGATTAAATAAATTAAGGAGTAATTTATTACTCCTTAATTTTATATTTTGACAATATGATATAATAACATTAAAAATGGAGAAATTTATGATTAATAGATTATCTGATTCTAAATTTTTCTCTTATGCAAATAAGAAATACAATTTTGATAAATCATTATCTAAAATTAATTGGAATAATTATAAAATTCCACAAGATTTTATTATTAATAGGGTAAAAAATTTTAAATCTTTAAAATATCCTTTATTAGATTCTATTATTTCTGATGTTTAAAAA
>JAEEGK010010213.1_pt1 | contig 21694 bp, 15 predicted proteins | sample 8958771 | NCBI WGS metagenome assembly JAEEGK01 (sample SAMN16246547, study PRJNA631951) | gut metagenome | biome: gut microbiome; feature: rumen; material: SC-attached | host: Bos | place: Iran: Karaj | collected 2018-10 | reverse complement strand
CATTTTTCACAAAACAGCAACCATGTCTCGCGAAGGCGGTCGAAGAGACCTTGGCTCTGCGCCGACGGTCGCGAAGCGGAGACCGAACCCTGGGCTCGGTTCTCCGCCTCTCGCAAAAGTATACCCCCGTTTATAACCTGTTACTTAACCTTCAGCAGATGGCAGCCTGCATCATCATAAACAAAGAATACGGACTGTCCATTGAGATCTGAATAAGTAAGATAGTCCTTTACTGCCTCTATGCGTTTGATGTTGCCCGCAGAAGTATCGAAATCTTCACTCGCTCTCTCAAGTCTGTCATTTACAAGATGAGCTTTGCCATCCGCTACCACTACCGCGTATCCGTTGCAGAATTCGCTGGCGTAGTCATACCAGAGACCTTCATGCTCAAGGGTATCACTGTTTAAATACCCCCACTTTCCGTCAGTGGTCTTAACCGGTATCCACTTTCCGAATCCGAGTTTTACTTCGCTGTATGCCTCATCCGATTCGCATTCACCTGTTGAAACGTTGAATATATACCTCTGTGTGGTTCCGTCCTCATTCTTGAAATTCTCTACGGCGCGGCCATTAATGACCGTACATTTATCACATCCGTTTTTGTCTGTAAAATACTCGCAGGAACCGAAACTCTTTCCATTGATCTGAGGGTCCTTTACAAATATATTATCGAATATGTTATAGAAGCCTGATTCTCCGTCAAAATAACGCAGTGTTTTCCCATCCTCTTCTTTCTCGCTCCACGTTCCAAGCTGGGCACTGATCCACCCATCTTCATTGGGTGCGCTGTCATTAAATTCTACAACCTTTCCTTCCTCACCGGGTATATTGCCTCCCACCTTCTTTATCGGTTCACGATTCTCTGTTAACCAATCCGCCATGGATCCCCTGCGATAGTAATATGACATGGTATTTGTATCCGTGTTGATCGCCTTCGAACGAGCTACCCAAAGCATGTTTGATTCACACAGAAAATCACATCCTACAATAGGGATATAACTGGTTTTGGATTTTAAAAACTCATCATAGCAGTATATTACTATTGCTGTTTGCCCATCCTCTGATTTATAATCCTGAAAGACAATAGCGTCCCTGTAAGCAATAATATATCCGAAACTGCTCTTAGCTCCCGTCACATATTCCAGATTCGGAGTAAAGATCTCATTCTGTATGGTTCCGTCGTCGAGGGTGACATTGCATATAAATCTGCCATCTTGCTGATTACCGCGGAAATCCGTCCACCCGTTCGGTATACCGTAAGGGAGTTCTTCCACTGCCTTCATATCATGGTCAACAAGCACATACTTTCCGTTTGAATAGCTCATGAGATATCCGCTGCTTATGTAGTACAGGTTCTCGAAGGCACTTTCCTTAAGGTTTACGGCACGCTGCTCGGATGCGACAGCCTCTTTGTTTTCCTGCGCTTCTCCGAATCCGTCTTCAGTATGAGCTGCTTCATTGCCTTCGTCTGCAGAAGTATCCTTGTTAGTGTCGATGTTACTTTCGGTCTGCACAGATGCCTTCTGACCGGATTCTTTGCCTGTTTCTTCTGCTTTGTTACCTGCACCGCAGCCGCTTAATGCACTCACTGAGATGACACTTGTCAAAGCAATACATAATACCTTTTTGATTAGGTTTTTCATATTAGTCATTTATCTTTCCTCCTCGAATCATTTCAGTTACCGGACATGTTCGTCCTGATCTTAACTGATATACTCTCCGGCACCTTGATTTCTTCAGCCCATATCCTGAACAGTTGCCAGAGTATGTTTTTAGGGCCATTTACGGTAAAATCATTATTTTGAGTTTCCATAATACTGATCCTTCATCCGCTGTACGTCCTCTTCATGCTGTTTGCGCATTTCCTCTGTATTTTTCTGATATTCCTGTTGAGTCCGCCGCACGTTCTCTTCAAACTGTTTGTTCATATCCCGCACATTCTGTTGATATTCCTGCTGTATCCTCTGTGCCTCATGTTGATACACAATGAATCCGACGGCTTTAATGCCGATATAAATGAGCACAAGTACTGCAACGATAATTAAAATAGTCTTTGCCAGGTTGTTATTTGATGATTGGTTTGGAACGCCCTGATTCTGCGCTGCGTAATTCGGGGTATACCCCGTTGTTCCTGTGTTTCCGCTATTCCCTGTTTGGTTTGTCGAACCTACATTTTCTTTTATCTGATAGGGATATTGATCTGACATAATTTTCTCCTCCTATAGTCCTATTTTGCTGCGATTCTTTCGCAGCATCGGGGTTTTTTACATAGCTGTACTCCGCCATCACGAATTCTTAGCAGGAAGCTCGTACACAACCTGAGCACCGCTATCCACAACCTTGATGCCGTCGATGAAAATGAAGAGATATTCACCCAAATTAAACAGTCGACATATTCTTCCATTAACATCAAAGACAAAGTTACGACTGTTTTTTAATTTGTTATACGCTATCGGATCCACCATTGAGAGTTGTGTCAAGAAAGGCTCTGCTTTTTCCGCCTTAATTTCACGGGACAATCCGTTAATACACAAATAAAAACGTAGAAGGATCCCACCATCCTTAGAGTATACACTGATATTATCTCCGAACAGGTTAAATGAAACTCGCATCTTCAGATCAATATTAAATATTTTTGTAAGTATGAGATCAATCATTCCTAACGAACTAAAAATCACAATCAGACCTATTATAATAAGGCCGCGAACCATAGCTTCATCGGACAATGACTGAAAGCAACAAAAAAGAAGAAAAAGCATCATACCAAAGGACACAATTAAATATGCAAATAACCTTACCAATTGAGCCCTTCCAGACGGTCCGGAATAACGGTAATCAGAAACCCTGCATACCCCTGATGCAGCCGCAGGCTGTGCAGTGCCGGAATATTGCTGTCCGCCATCATACTGTGGTGTAGGCGCCGGATTGGGAATGATGACCGGTCTGGACGAAGAATTCTCCGAAGACACAGCGGGATTTTCCTGGCCGCAGTTCGAACAGGTCATCGATCTGTCCGAATCATAAAATTGTCCGCAATAGACGCATTTTTTCATATTCATGATATTTATCTCCTTTTCGGTTTGTCAGGCTTTTTTACCCGCGATTGAAATTATTGCAAATGATAAATAACACCTTAAATTTTACCCTCCCCTTGTAGAAAATGTCAATCTGATACAACGATCTTTAGGCATTTCAGTTTCCTCCTGTCACCTTTTTGGAAGTCTCCCCATGTTACCCTCTGGGGACCTCTCTCCCTGCTTCTGATATATAGATGCAGTAAGTTTTGTTTTGGTTTTATTTTTTTCAAAAAATTTTTCTTTTTTCAAATCTCCTCAATAAATCCTTTTGACTATTACAAACCTCCGCTTACAAAAAAGACCCTCAGAAAAATCTGAGGGTCCTTTTTGTAAGCGAGTGATGGGAATCGAAAATTCTTCAAGTATTTCTATAATGCAATCCAGACCATATAGGGCGGTATCTTTGTGATATTTTCGTCTATGCTGAAAATCTTCGGGTGTATGATCATCTGGTTATCCACTTTATTTCCAAAGACTTCTTTAAATTTTTCCAATGATTTTGTCGTATAATTCTTAGAAGACTTTACCTCTATAGGATTTACTTTGTAATTAGTTTTGCTTCCATTCGAGAGGAGAAAATCTGTCTCTATATCATTTCTATGTTTTTCCTGATTATATCTTGTATAGAAATATAATTTCTTCCCCTTTGAAACCAGCATCTGAGCAATCATATTTTCGTATAACATGCCTTCGTTGAGCGACAGTTTTCCATTCATGATCTGTTTGTATAGATCTTGATCGGCAAGTTCATTTTCGCTGAATGCAAGACTAACCAATAAACCGGTATCGCCCATGTAACATTTTACATATGAATCATTTTTGTTTAGTGCGAGACCGACATTAGGATCATTACATTTGTAGCACAGGTTGCATATCATGGAGTCATCAAGCCAGAAGAATGGTTCGTCATATCTGTCTGAGTCACTGCTGTCGGTGATGCTGCTGAGGATTACTCTTTTTTCATGTGATGAAAGATATCCGGGGATATTTTCAAATATGGCAGATACCTTTGACTTATATTTCTTTGCGGCTTTTTTTATATCATCTCTGTAAAGATCCAGAATATCTCTTTTTTCAACATCTGCTGCAGCAAAGTCTCTTCCGTTTTCAAGAAAAGCTAATACAGGCTGAGGCATACCACCGACAAGCATATACTCTTTGTAGAGGTGCATGGCTTTTGTGTGCATTTTGTTGTCGAGGGGGACTTTCTTTTCCCAGCAATCAGCAATGTATTCCAGTAATAGTTCTTCGCCCATGAAACACATATACTCATTGAAGGTGAGAGGATACATTTTAATCTTGCGTTCCTCAGATGGAAGAGTGATTCCTTCAACATTTTCTTTAATTGAGATAAGTGATCCGGTCTCTATGTAGTCATATCTTCCGTCTTGGACTAAATACTTAATGGATTCCCTTGCTTTTGGGCATTTCTGCACTTCATCAAATATAATCAAAGATTCACGGGGATAAAGCCTGGTGTTGTATTCAAGTGATAGCGTTTGAAAGAACAAATCAAGGTTGTTCATATCATCAAATAGATTTATAATTTTCTTACTGGCTTTGTTAAAATCTATTATTATATATGATTTGTATTCGTTCTTACCGAATTTCTCGACTATAGTAGATTTACCGATTCGGCGGGCACCCTCTATCAGAAGTGCCTTCTTTCCGTTTGTACTATTTTTCCAATTCAGAATTTGATCGTATATATCTCTTTTTATATCCATGAAACTTCTCCTCAAAACCTTGAATCTAAGGCAATTATACACCACAACAATAAAAAAGCGCAAGGTATCTACGATCAGAATTGTAATAAAAGCGCAAAGTATTCAAGACTAGAGTTGTAATAAAAGCGCAAAGTGAATGCTCAGTTCTCTCATTCTGCACCAAAAAAAATGACGGGCGTCACGCCCGTCGGAATGTGGACCCGGGTCTTTCGACCAGCCCAAGTAGCACAACGGCTACCTTGTTTTTCTGACTTCATAATAATCCACAAACTTAAATGCAACGAAGGAATAGGTAAATTGCTATTTTGAGTACTATTTATTCTTCTCATTCATCCGCCTTATGCTCTCTTGAAACTGCTCATTCGTCCGCTGTTTGAACTCTTCGTACTGTTCGTACTGTTCCTGTGCTTTCCGCTGATTTTCCTGTTGTAGCTGACGAACCCCGATGACTCCAATAACTGTAATGACAATATAAACGAGCACAAGCACGGCAACGATAGTAACAATAGTCTTTAGCAGACGGTTATTTGACGATTGGTTTGGAACACCCTGATTCTGCGCTGCTGAATTCGGGGTATACCCCGTTGTTCCTGGATTCTGATAGGAACCGCTTCCGGATTCATTGATCTGATAGGCTCCGGTGTTTCCGTTTCTTTGATTATTATTCTGATAAGCTCCGGCATTTCCGTTTCCGCTATTCCCTGCTTGGTTTGTCGAACCTACATTTTCTTTTATCTGATAGGGATATTGATCTGACATATTTTTCTCCTCCTATAGTCCTATTTTGCTGCGATTCTTTCGCAGAAAAGCATTATCATTAAGGTGTTTATCTACATATTCCTCGTAAATTCCGAGGAAATCGGGATCGGTAAGACAACTTGCCCAGGTTTCCATGATTGTCAAATATTTAGCACTTACCGCATCATGTAATTTCAAATTTTTAATCAGTTCATCAAACCGGTCCGAAGGATTATTCTGAACATAGGCAGCTATCATACCCATCGGGTTTATCCCGTTTGCAAGGCAAGCCTCAAGATCGGTTGCGGAATACTTTGCCATTATCTCCTTGGCAACCGGATCATCAAATATAAGCCATGCGGATTTAATCAGAGCACTCGTCCCGGACACAAGTTCTTCCGTACGGGATATGTAATTATTCAACGCCGCGGTATTGCCGTAATAGCGGTTCATGTCTATTATCAATTCTGCTGAAAGTATCTGCTGTTCCACCGACTGATCATAGGGTGCAAAGAAATAACTGTTCATGACCTGATACTGATCATCAGTCATAAAATCTCTGCATTTCGCTCTTAACGATTCAAGGTATCGGGATGAATCGTTCAGAATTTGATATATCTTTGCTTCATTATCCGAAAGATTCAGCAAATGATCGGCAGTTTCTTTGTCAGATTTTCCGCTCATCTCTTCGTACATATCAAAAACATGCGAATATTGATTTCGGGCATTTTTGATTACACGCTGTTGTTTTTCCTGCTCTACCCGGGCAGCTTCCTGGGCAGCTTCTCTGGCGGCTTCGATCCGTTGGTTCTCAACATAGTGCTGATGTACCGCATATCCGCCTCCACCGATGGCCCCGACCACAAGTATCACGGCAAGAGCCTTGACTACTGCAGAAGCACCGGTCGCTCCGGCGGCGGCAGTTGCTGTTGAAGCTGTTGCTGCAGTTGCGGCAGTCCCGACAGCCGAGCCGGTTGCTGTGGTAGCGGCAGTCCCGACAGCCGAGCCGGTTGCTGTGGTAGCGGCAGTCCCGGCAGTTGAAGCAGTGGTTGCGGTTGCAGTCGAGCCGGTAGTCGCTGCAGAACTTGCTGCCACTGCAGATGTGGCGGTTCCTGCAGTTGCTCCCGCTGCGGCCATTCCCACAATATAATCCTGAATGGCACCCCTGTATAAAAGAAGAAGGATTGGCAATGCGCCAAGGCTGTAAAGCTTTGTTCCCTGTTCTTTTTCGAACTTTTCAACTGCGCTCTTAATGGCTTTTCTCGCGTAATTGAGTCTGCTCTTGACGGTTCCCTCGCTTGTATCCATCTGTTCCGCAATCTCTTTTACGGACATTTCTTCGAAGTAATAATATTGAACACAAATTTTCTGCTCAGCACTCAGTCCGTCAAGTATGCCACGGATGATATTCTGCTGTTCTTTATTAACAAAGATTGTTTCCGGGATCATTACTTCATGATCCTCTGTAACCTTCTCGTAAATGAACCCTTCCGAATCATCATCCTCTTCAGCAGCGGAAAGGACATATTTGTTTTCTTTGCGCAAATATGCAAGACTGAAATTAGTCGCGATCCTGCCTGCCCACACGTAAAAGGCGGATACCTCCTTAAGTGTATCGATCTTGTTATAAATCTGGAGATATGTCTCCTGCATGATATCTTCCACAGCATCGGGGTTTTTTACTATATCCCAAATGATCTTATAAATATAATTTTTTGAAAGCTCATACACACTGTTAAAGTTTTCGGAAGATCCAAGTTTGAGCTTCCTGACTTCGGAGAAAAGAATCTCGTCCTTCTCCCTGATACTACTCATCACATCTGTCATATCTGTACTCCACCATCATGAATTCTTAGCAGGAAGCTCGTACACAACCTGAACACCGCTATCCACAACCTTGATGCCGTCGATAAAAAGATAGCAAGTATCCGATTTAACAAACATCCGACATGTTCTTCCATTAACATCAAATACATAATATTTTGCGAGTCTTTTTACATTATCGTACGCTACCGGATCAACCATTGAGAGCTGTGTCAGAAATGGCTTTGCGTTTTCAAAGCTTTTATATCTACGGGATAATCCGTTAACCGAGATAAATGATTTTGCACCACCATTGTAAATTACTCTGATATTGTCTGCGTCCAGTTTAAATGAAAATGACCGTGCCGTAAAAATAGGGGCTATTGTAAAACCTTCAAGAAAAATTAAACACGGCCAAATAAGGGCAAAAATCAGAAAGGCTATAACATATTTATCATCGCCGGTTACTTTATAAAAACTGATACATTTAAAAGAAATCCAGAAAAAGAAACCCATTTCAATAAAAAAACTAATAATATGATACATCGCCATTCTCGCGGCAGACGGTCCGGAATAACGGTAATCAGAAACCCTGCATACCCCTGATGTAGCCGCAGACTGTGCAGTGCCGGAAAAAGACTCGCCACTCTCATGCAGTGGAGTGATCACAGGACCGGGCGCGATGGCAGGTCCGGATGAAGGATTTTCCTGAGGTACAGTGGGATTTCCCTGCGGTACAGCGGGATTTTCCTGGCCGCAGTTCGAACAGATCATCGATCTGTCCGAATCATAAAAATTTCCGCAATAAACGCATTTTTTCATATTCATGATATTTATCTCCTTTTCGGTTTGTCAGGTTTTTTACCCGCGATTGTAATAACTGCAAATGATAAATAACACCTTAAATTTTACCCTCCCCTTGTAGAAAATGTCAATCTGATGCAACGATCTTCAGGCATTTCAGTTTCCTCCTGTCACCTTTTTGGAAGTCTCCACATGTTACCCTCTGGGGACCTCTCTCTCCCTGTTTCTGATATATAGATGCATTAAGTTTTGTTTTGGTTTTATTTTTTCAAAAAAAATTTTTTCTTTTTACAAATTTACTCAAATAATCCTTCACACAAAAAAGACGGCCGATGGAAAAACCTACCGTTGACAGTAATAGCGGCTTTATTTATAATTGTTATAGTAATTATAGGCCAGCGCGCCATTTGAGCCTATAATTACTCAAGGAGGTTTACTATGTTATTATCCTATCCGGATTGCCTTCAAAAATGGCAATCAGATTATCAGATTAAAAAACAAATATCAGAAGGTAATCTATATCAGATTGAACGAGGAGTCTATTCTGACGTTCCCGATGTTTCTACCTTGGCCGTTATCGCCTTTAAATACCCCAAAGGAATAATGACCATGGACAGCGCATTCTATTATCACGGCCTTACGGATGTCATTCCGGACGAATTCCATATCGCAACAGACAAACACGCTATCTACATTAACGATAAGCGTGTCCATCAGTATTACGTACTTTCTGATTTATTAAACATAGGTGTTACAACCATGGAGCGGAGAGACGCAACAATCAGGATATACGATAAAGAAAGAATGCTGATAGAATTGCTCAGGTTTAAGAACAAATTTCCTTTTGACTATTACAAAGAGATCATCGGTAACTACAGAAGTCTTATCTATGATCTGGATATCGAGCGAATACAAGATTATGCAGAGATTTTCCCGCAAAGAAAAATGATCAGCAACGCTCTTGAAGTGGAGGTATTTTAATGGCAACGATAAAAGAAATGATCCGTCAAGCAAATGCAAACGGGTATGTTGATGATAATGCAGAAGCAAAAGTATGTCAGGATGTTGTACTTAAGGCAATTTCTGAAAGTACGCTCAGCAGAAATGTCACTGTCAAAGGTGGCGTTGTAATGCGAAGCATATCAAAGGATGCAAGAAGAGCCACTCAGGATATGGATATCGATTTTATCCGTTATTCCCTCAGTGATGATTCGATTCGCCAGTTTATTAAAAAGCTGGATTGTCTTGAAGGTATTCACATAAGGCAAACAGGTGAAATAACTGAACTAAAGCAACAGGATTATCATGGCAAGCGTGTTTATGTTATTGTTTCCGATGATACCGGCGACTCCATAGAAAGTAAGATCGATTTTGGTGTGCATAAGAACCTTAGTATAACGCAGGAAGAATATTGTTTTGACATTGCCTGCTATGATGGCAGCGCCACCTTGCTGATCAACTCCAAAGAGCAGATGTTTACCGAAAAGCTTCGCTCCCTTTTGAAATTCGGTCCGAACTCAACGCGTTATAAAGACGTTTTTGATATGTTCTATCTTACAAACAAGGTTGATAGAAAAAAGTTGTTACAATGTTTGAATACACTCATCATATCTGATCCCGGCATGAAGGAAAACAATATGGACGCTGTGGTAAGAAGGATTACAGGAACATTTTCATCGAAGAGATACATCGATAAGCTGACTGATTCGAAAAAGAACTGGATCGGCGAAGAAATACCTAATGTATCAGCGACACTGATTGATTTCCTGAAATCTTTGGATTTATAAATAGATTTAATTATTCCAATAATAAAAGCGGGTGATGGGGCGCACGACGTCCGGGGGACGTCGGTTCTGCGCCGACCGGAGCGAAGCGGAGACCGAACCCTGGTTTCGGTTCTCCGCGCGCTTACAAAAATACCCTCAGGATCACTCCTGAGGGTATTTTGTAAGCGGGTGATGGGAATCGAACCCACGTGTCCAGCTTGGAAGGCTGGTGTTCTACCATTGAACTACACCCGCAACCGATATTCTCACGAAAACCACGTCTCGTAGAATCGACACCGCCTATTCTAACGCACGGGTTTCCTTTTGTCAATCAAAAAGAAACCCGTGATTAAAAGATTATCCTATGAAATTACTGAGCCCTCGCCGCTCCGGAATCCGACTTCGGAAGCCACTTGATAAGAATCCTCTTAAGCTCATCTATCTGTACGGGTTTGAACAAAGCATCGTTCATTCCCGCCTCTATAAATTCCACATCCACGCCCTGTACGGCGTTTGCGGTGAGTGCCACAATGGGCACCTTCTGGGCATTGACCTTGTGAAGTGCCCTGATATGCTTAACCGTTTCCACACCGTCCATATCCGGCATCATATGGTCCATAAAGATAAGGTCGAAGGTCTCTCCTTCTTTATACTTATCAAGGATCTCAAATCCGCTTAACATGGTCTGGGCTTCGATTCCGAACTTGGAAAGAAGTGCCTTCGTTACCTTCAGATTGACCTTATTGTCATCCACCACCGCAACCTTCACGGCGTTACTGAAATAAAGGTTTTCTTCGGGCTTCTGTGCGCCTTTCACGTTAATGCTTGAAAGGAAATCCATCAGCGTGAACAGGCAGAAAGGACCTCTGTCAAAGTATACGTCCACGAGATTTTCGGGAACGCCTATTCCGTAGTCCACAACCACAAGCCAGGAAAGATCGTTGATTCCGGCCGCCTCGGCTTCTCTCTTTAACCAGTCGAAATCGGCGAAATTGCAGATCACACAGCGCTTCTTGCCCTGAAGTCCCGAAAGCATGTCGGAAGTTATCGTATCCGCAAGGGTATAATCGCAGTTCAAACTCCTTAATGTCCTCTCTATGCTCTTTTGGACGTAAGGGTTGGTTTCCGCAGCGATAAATGCGTATTTTTCAACTTCTTTCTTGTATGCGTCGGGGAAATCCTCCACAAAAACCTGCTCAATGACTGCAGTAAAACTGCTGCCGCTTCCGAATTCGCTCTCCATCTCCACGTGGCCGTTCATAAGTTCGCAAATACGCTTAACAAGGGCAAGACCGAGACCTGCGCCTTCACGCTTGCGGTTCTTTGCCATATCGATCTGCTCGAACTGCTGGAATATCTTCTCCCTGTCGGCTTCTTTGATCCCGATACCGGTATCCTTGACCTTTATCGCCAGGATGGCCTTGCCGTTTTCTTTGCGCCGAGAGCTTATATTGAGCATGATCTGACCGTCATCCGTAAATTTGATGGCGTTGCTCAAAAAATTGATAATGATCTGTCTGACTTTGATCACGTCGCCCCGAAGGGTTTTGGGAACTTCCGGATCGATGTAGATCGTGGGGGCAACCTTTTCCTGATTAATCTGGGTGATCATAAGGGCCGAAACGTCTTTTACCAGCTCGCTGATCCTGTATTCGGTCTCATCAAGGGCCAGCTTTCCCGAATCCGCCTTTGAAAAATCAAGGATATCGTTAATAAGGGAAAGCAGGTTCTCGCTGGCAGTTCTTATGGTATTTACATACTCTCTGGCGTCGCTCTTTAAATCTCTGTCTTCAAGAAGATAAGTCATTCCGAAGATGGCGTTCATGGGAGTTCTGATCTCATGGCTTATGTTGGCAAGGAAGATGGATTTTGCTTCGTTCGCTTCCTCGGCAGCTTTTCGGCTGGTTTCGGCTTCCTCAAGTGCTTCCTTTACAAGCGCGGGACTTTGCAGCGACAGATACATAATGAAAATCGAAATCGTAACCGCCGAATTAAGAAGCAAGAGTTCCGGGAAAAAGAACTGCACGGCCGCAAGCACGATTGACAAAACCGAATAGGAAATGATTGCAAGCTTCGGCATGAAATCGGTCTGTTCCTTATGCCTTCCGATCAGTACAAGACAAAGAATGATATACGCCGCGGAAATGCCTGCATCCATGAAATACAGGTTGGTCCTGCTGTAACCGTTTTCATTGTAAACATATGCGATGGGGATTATGGGCGAAATCAGGTCGGAGATCAGCATGACTGCGCCCGGAAGAAGCCAGAAGCCGTAAGGCGAGCGGAGCTTTTCTTTGCTCTTCTCGCCGTATACGATTCCGACCATATATACAAAGTAAAGAATCGGTATCAAATGCTGGCAGACCAGGTAAAACATCACCGCCAGAGAATTGGGAAGGATCCAGTCCGGATGATGAGGAATTAACCATGCAGCACTCAAAAGATCGAAAACACACGCAAAAATGGCATCCAAAAGAATCAGTCCGAAAATACTGTTCTGGAAATTACGGTATTTGGACATCTTAAAATAGAAAAATGCAAGTATCGTCAGTAATACCAGTGCGCTGATATCATAACTAAGAGTATATTCCATATTCTCCCCTGCATACATTTGTCCGACAACGGACATGCCATCAGAAAGTTGTGTAGACTAATTATACACCCGAAGGCCTCAGTTTTCCATCGAAAATTCAGAAATGGCCTTATCCGTCTCGGCCCATTGCTCCATCAGATCCATTATCTCTGTTTCAGCCCGATCTATCTCGTCCTGAAGTTCCGACAATTTCGTATATTCGCTGGCATAATCGGGATTCATGAGCTCATCTTTTAAAGCCTTGACCCTATCCTCTGTTTCGGAGATCATGGCTTCAATTTTTTCAAGCTTCTTTTCAAGCTTTGCGCGTTCTTTGCCCGGATTGTTAAACTGCTTCGCAGGCTGCTTTTCGGGTATGGGTGCCGCCGCCTTGGGAATATCCTTTGGCTCATAGGTTATACCCTTTTTCTTTTCCTCATATTCCGCGTAACCGAAATTGTAAGGGATAACTCCTTCTTTCGTGAAATCAAGGACTTTGGTTGCCACTTTCTTTACAAAGTAACGGTCGTGGCTTACAAAGATCACGGACCCGTCAAAGTCGGAAAGCATGTTTTCAAGAGTTTCCTTACCGATTATGTCCATGTGGTTTGTGGGCTCGTCGAGGATAAGGAAATTGGGGCCTTTCTTGAATATCTTTGAAAGCGCAAGCCTTACTCTTTCTCCTCCCGAAAGCGAAGAAACCTGCTTGAACACATCTTCGCCCCTGAAAAGGAAGGCTCCGAGATCGTTTCTTACTTCCGTTTCGGTGAGAGTCGGGAATTCGTCCCAGTAATCCTCAATTACCTGCTTTTCGGAAGAATATCTGGCCATCTGCTGGTCAAAATAACCGATGTCCACGTTCACCCCGTATCTGTATTCACCCGAAAGCGCGTTGACTTCACCAACGATGGTCTTAAGGAACGTAGACTTGCCCACACCGTTTTCGCCGATTATACCGATCTTTTCGCCGCGCTTCATATCGAGGGAAAGCTTCTCTAAAACATCCGTGTAGCCGATCTCAAGATCCTTTACATAAAGCACGTCCTTACCGGTTTCTCTCCCGGGTCTGAAGGAAGCTTTAAAACTTCTGGTATCGTACCGTTCGGGCTTTTCGATCTTTTCCATGTGCTCGATGGCTTTAAGCTTAGAACGTGCGGCTGTAACCTTGGAGGGCGTGTTTTTCCACTGCTCTACCCAGTCCGAAAGCCGTTTTATCTCCTTTTGCTGAGCCTCGTAGTCCTTCTTTTGCTTGTCCCACGCGGCACGCTTTAACTCCATGAATTTCGTATAATTTCCGGGATACTCCGTGATCTTACCGTACTCGATCTCGTAAACCGTGTCTGCCACGTTGTCCAGGAAATACCGGTCATGGCTGACTACAACAACAGCTCTCGGATAATCCTTAAGATATCCTTCCAGCCATTCCACGGTCTCTATGTCCAAATGGTTTGTAGGTTCGTCAAGAAGCAAAATATCCGGCTTTTCAAGAAGCAGCTTCATAAAGGCTATCTTGGTTCTTTGTCCTCCGGAAAACTCGGAAAGGGGCTTCTTCTTGTCTTCATCGGTGAAGCCGAATTTCTTTAAAACTATCTCGTATTCTTTTTCGTAATAGTAGCCGCCGATGTAGTTAAACTCTTCCTGAAGACGGGTATAGGAAGAAACGAGAGCCTCGGAGTGATTGCTCTCCATCTCCTTTACCATGTCTTCCATGCGCTTCTGCATGGCTTCAATGGGGGCAAAAACCTTTCTGACCTCCGTCTCCATGGAAACCGAATCGTCGGCAAAGGTCATCTGCTTTAAATAGCCGATGGCGGGATTGCCGGTTTTGGCGATGTATACACCCTCGTCCGAATCACGCTTCACCAACTCGATCTCACCCGAGATCAGCTTAAGAAGCGTGGTTTTTCCGCAGCCGTTACGGCCGACTACGGCGATTTTCTGTTTATTGTTACGGATTTCAAACGAAATATCCCGTAATATTGTATCGGCGCCGTACATGACGGCGCCTCCTCTTATCTGAAAAAGCATTTCTATTCCTCTGATCGTTTACTTTCAAAAACCATACCGGAAACGGGCGGCATCTTAAGGATCATCTTACCACCCTCTATCTCTACGGGGAACCTGTCCGCCGTATAGCCCTCACGCTCTGTAAGCATGACCCTGGTAAATTCCGTCCCTCTGGGTACTGCGATCTCCCAGACGGGAACACCTGTTGTACGCTCGTTTACGTCTCTGTTTATAACCACTATTGTGCACTGTGTTTGGGTAAAACGCCCGTATGCAATAAGAAAAGGTTCCGAGACAAGTTTTTTTATGGATCCTTTCTTTATCTCGGGATTTTTCTTATGAATACGGATCATTTCCCTGTGGAAACCGATGAGTTCGTTATCCTCATGTCCCCAGGGATAGGTACGTCTGTTGTCGGGGTCCGTAAAGCCGGTAAGACCCGCCTCATCCCCGTAGTATATGGTGGGCGCTCCCATCCATGTCATCTGCATCATAACGGCAAGGCGCATTACGGCCTTGTCAACGCCTTCATCCGCGGCAGCGCTTCCCAAGGAATTCACACGGCCCACCTTTCCGTTGGTTCTGGTAAGGAACCTGGAATGGTCATGGTTGGAAAGCTGATTCATGGCTACCAGAGTCGAACAGTTTGCAAATCTGTTCCCGGCGTAGGTCATGGTATTAAAGAAGGCTTCGGAGTTTCCGAGCATATCGCCTCTGAAGTCGTCGCTGTGCTTCTGCATGCCGGTAAGAAACCAGGTTACAGGCTCCATGAAGGCATCGTAGTTCATGACGGAGTCCCATTCTTTGCCGTTAAGCCAGGGCTTGGGATCGCCATAGTGCTCCGCAAGTATGATGGCATTGGGATTTGCTTCCTTAACCGCTTTTCTGAAACGCTTGTAGAATTCGTGGTTAAATTCCGGAGAATGTCCCAGATCCGCTGCCACGTCAAGTCTCCAGCCGTCTGCGTTAAAGGGCGCGGAAACCCATCGCTGGGCAATCCTGATAACTTCATCGTAAAGTTCTCTGGAAGCCTCATAGTTGAGCTTCGGAAGGGTATCGTAACCCCACCAGCCGTCGTAGGAACCGTTATAGGGCCAGCCGCCCCAGTCTCTGAAATCAAAGTAATTTCTGTAAGGACTTAAGCTGTCTGTGTAGGCACCGTTCTGATAGTCCTCACTGTCCTCATATATACGCTCTCTGTCGAGCCATTTGTTAAAGGAACCGCAGTGATTGAACACGCCGTCGAGAATAACCTTGATGCCGCGCTCGTGAGCTTTTGCAACAAGTTCGCAGAAAAGCTCATCGGAAGCCTTGAGGTTTTCCATCGAAGTTGTTCTGATCTGATATTTGGTGGCGCGGGTGTTTTCGCGCTCGCCCTCTCTTAAGCAGTTTCCGCCGTCTTTTACGATACGTCCGAAATGAGGGTCGATGTGCTCGTAGTCCTGGGTATCGTATTTATGGTTTGAAGGAGACACAAAAAGCGGGTTAAAGTAAATGGCCTCTATGCCAAGCTCCGTAAGATAATCAAGCTTATCGATGACACCCTGAAGGTCACCGCCGTAGAATTCCTTGGTATCATCGCAGGCGGGCAGCTGATACCAGTCGTCGATCTTCTGAACCGGACCGTTTATGTAATAATATTCTCCGCTCACCACATCGTTTGACTTATCACCGTTACAAAAACGCTCGGTGAAGATCTGGTAGATCACGGCACCCTTTGCCCACTCGGGGGTATGGAAGCCGGGTACGATGGAGAAGGGATTGTAGGAAACACTTTCTTTGGAGACTCCGGCAGAATCGTATATTACGTTGGCTTTGCCGCTCCGGATCCTGAAATGATAAAGAAACTCCGCGTCGCTTAAATAGACGGTACAGGCATAATAATCGAAGGACCTGTCCTCGCTTACCTTGGTCATAAGAGTCTCGTCGTTTCCGCTGACAAGGTATACGCTGTCCACATTATTCCTGGCGGTACGGAACCTGATGGTAACCTCACCGTAGGGATTGGGCTCGGCGGGGCTTACGTAGTTTTCGGAAGTATCAGAAAAAAGCGCTCTCTTTAAAAAAGCAGGGCGCATCTGAAACAGATACATCTGACTGTTTTCAATTCCTCTTCCGTCGTTGATACTCATAAGTAAGCCGTTCCGATTAAGTGCAGAATTTTACTTGTATATTATAACATAATTCCATGAAATGCAAAACAGCCGATAGGTACTATCGGCTGTTCGCGAGAAGGTATTTCTTCTTATGGGGTATAGCAAAAAACTATATAATGTATTGGGGGGTTACGCATATTATAATATCAACGTCCACCCTTTTCGTAAATACTCACGTTTCACAAATTTTACAATTTCTGACCTAACTTTTTGTGAATTTTTCACAGGGGTTAGTTGTGCAAAATAAACAAGAAACTGTTTTTATGCGAACAGAGCCTCAAATTCCTCCCGACCGATCTTCTCTTTTTCAAGAAGAAGTTTGGCACAGGAATGAAGTACGCTCATGTTTTCTTTTATGATGCTCTCGGCCTTTCCGTAGCATTCATCCATGATGACTTTGACTTCTTTATCAATCTCACCCATTACGGACTCGGAAATGTTCTTTGCATGAGCAAGGTCACGTCCGATAAATACTTCGTCCTCATCATCCTCGTAGCAAATCACGCCGATGTTCTTGGACATACCGTATCTGGTAACCATTCTGCGGGCTTCCTTGGTGGCTTTCTTGATGTCGCTGGAAGCTCCCGTGGTGATTTCGTTAAAGATAAGATCCTCCGCGATCCTTCCGCCGAGAGAAACCATGATATCCTGAAGCATCCTGCTCTTTGTAAGGAACATTTCGTCACGCTCGGGAAGGGGCATGGTATAGCCTGCCGCACCGAGTCCCGTGGGAATGATGGATACGGAATAAACGGGGCCCACATCGGGAAGTACGTGGAAAAGTATCGCATGTCCCGCCTCATGATATGCGGTGATCTCTTTTTCTTTGTCAGAGATTATACGGCTCTTCTTCTCGGTTCCGATTCCCACCTTGACAAAGGATTTCTTGATATCGTCCTGAGTGATGAAGGCTCTGTCATCCTTTGCGGCGTTGATGGCCGATTCGTTAAGCAGATTTTCAAGGTCCGCACCGGTAAATCCGGCTGTAGTCTGGGCTATGTCTTTAAGATTTACGTCATCGCCGAGAGGTTTGTTCTTGGCGTGAACATGGAGAATCTCTTCTCTTCCGCCGATATCCGGAACGCCTACGGCGATCTTTCGGTCGAAACGTCCGGGACGAAGAATGGCGGGATCCAGAATGTCAACACGGTTCGTTGCCGCCATTACGATGATTCCCGAATTCTCGCCGAATCCGTCCATTTCAACAAGCAGCTGGTTAAGAGTCTGCTCACGCTCATCATGGCCGCCGCCCATACCGGTACCGCGGCGTCTGGCAACTGCGTCTATTTCGTCAATGAAAACTATGCAGGGCAGGTTTTTCTTGGCGTCCGCAAAAAGGTCACGCACACGGGACGCACCGACACCGACGAACATTTCCACGAAGTCGGAACCCGAAATACTGAAGAAGGGTACGTTTGCCTCCCCCGCGATTGCTTTTGCAAGAAGGGTCTTACCGGTTCCGGGAGGTCCCTCAAGCAATACGCCTTTGGGGATCCGTGCTCCAACTTTGGTGAACTTTCCGGGATTTTTAAGGAATTCGACGATCTCTTCCAGCTCGTCCTTTTCTTCTTTAAGGCCCGCTACGTCTTTGAGGGTTATCTTGTTGCTGTCACCCTGATATACGCGTGCTCTGGACTTTCCGAAATTCATCATCCGCGAATTCTGTCCGGCGTTGGCGTTTCCCTGAGCTGTCATAATGACAAACAGGAATACCCCCACGATAACCACGATCAGGACGGGCAGCACATAAGAAAGAAACCAGCTGTCACGGGGAATGTCTTCCACGTAGATCTTGGTGGTAAGCATTTCCAGTTCTTCTTCGGTGGCCTTTATATCGGTTACGTAAAGATTCTTCTTTCCGCCTGCAGTAAAGGATACCTCGATGGTTCCGGTTTCGTTACCGGAATTGGGATGCAGCACAACCTGCGAAACCGTTCCGTCCTTCAGATCATCGAAGAGCTGTTTCTTGGTATAGTAGGTTCTGTCCTTCTGCATGAAGGAAACGAGAACCGCAAAGACCAAAAGTGCGGCTATCAATATAAAATAGATTCGAAAACCCTGCGCTTTCCTGTTCAAAATATATACCTCTTACTTTCCTTCTTCCCCTTCGAAAACAACTTCTCCGATGTAAGGAAGATTTCTGTATATCTGATCGTAATCAAGACCGTAGCCCACAACAAAAACATCCGGAACCTTGAACCCGGTGTATTTAACTTCCACGTCCGTTACTCTTCTGTCAGGCTTGTCAAGAAGGGTGCAAAGTGTAAGGCTGGCGGGCCTACGATCCTTCAACATTTCCATAAGATAGCTTAAGGTACGGCCCGAGTCCACGATATCCTCAACAACGATAACGTCCTTGCCCTGTAAAGGCTCGTCAAGGTCCTTTACGATCTTAACAACACCGCTTGACTTGGTATCTCCGCCGTAACTGGAAACCGACATGAAATCCAGCGAAACCGGAAGATCGATGTGCTTTGCGAGTTCGCACATAAAGAAACTTCCGCCCTTCAATACGCAAACCAGATGTACGGTCTTTCCCGCGAAATCCTTTGTGATCTGTTCGCCGATCTCCTGTATACGTTTGTCAACTTCCTGCTCGGTCAGTAATACTTTTACGTGATGTTTTAACATATGCCCTCCTTGTGTAAGTCAACGATCAGTACATTTACGGTCTCATCCGTGACTTTATATGCTTCGCTTAAGCGGATTCCCGGAATCCATACGACTTCACTTCCGTCCGCAAAAAGAAAGATACCGTCTCTGTCTTCTCTGTCGATCTTAAGGTCGATAAAGAAATCCTTTAACTTCTTGCTTCCGCCGTTGCGATTAATGCAGATCCTGTCTCCGGTGCACCGCTTTCTGACCACCAAAGACTCTGTAATTTTATCATAGTCCAGGTACTTAGTATACTCTTTTCGAATTATCCCGCCTATGGTCTTTGCGGGAACGATCTTGCAGACAACCCGCCCGAGTCCGGGTACCGTCGTTTCTCCCTCAATATCTACCCGGATCGCATCCGCAGATGCTTCCGGCGATTCCCCTTCTTTTTCAGCGTTTCTTGAAAAAGAAATATCGAGATAACCTCTTTTAACTTCAATGGAATAGGGCAAATTTACCCGTTTCCCCACGCCCGTTTCCAACAGACTCAGAGCTGACTCTATATGGGCCGCCGTTATATCCCGGTTTCCGGGAGCCAGTCTGTCTATAGCCTCCTTTACAAGAAGGCTTTGAATATACTCATGTTCCTTTAAAAGCAGATCCGCCGAAAAAGAAACGGTTCCTTCTTTCCCCGGCACCGAAACCCTTTCAAAGGCTTCCGCTGCGGTCACATCCGCAAAATTGGTGATCTTTCGAAGAAGTTCCGAAGTTTCATACATGTGCTCCACGGCTTCCGTCGAAACATCCTTTTCAAGAGCGGGAATAATGCCGTTTCTGATGCGGTTTCTGGTATATTCATCCGAAAAATTGGATCTGTCCGTGCAGTATTTAACGCCCCGCTCTTTAAGAAAAGCTTCGATTTCTTTTCTTTTGACGCAAAGCAGCGGACGAATGAGTCTGTCGCGCACAGGCGGAATGGAAGCAAGGCCCCTGGGGCCCGTTCCTCTGCACAAGTGAAAGATCATGGTCTCGGAAAGATCGTTCATGTTGTGGGCGACGGCAATTTTTGCTTTGTCCCCCGCAAGTTCCCTGAAAAAAGCGTAGCGCAGATCCCTGCCGGTTTCCTCGGTCCCTTTTCCGGATTCTTCCGAAAGGGCCGTCACATCCGCGGATTTAAAGAAAACCGGAACTTTTAAGTCGGCGCAGAGGTTTCTCACAAACTCCGCTTCCTCCGCCGCTTCCGGGCGAAGGCCGTGATTCACGTGGGCAACCGTGAGCCTTAAATTGTATTTCGGAGCAAGCTCGTGCAAAACAAATAAAAGAGCCACGGAATCCGCGCCGCCGGATACACCGGCGACCACGGAATCCCCCAGTTCAAGCATGTGATTTTCTTCTATGAACTTTTCGATCTTTCCGATAAAATCTGAACTCATAACAGTTTATTATAGCACGAAGGAATTTCCCCTCAGTTAAGTCCCCTTACGGCTTCTTCCATCTCGTCGAGAGCCTCGCCGAATACCCTGAGAGCCGCGTCGATGGGCGCCTTGGTGCCAAGGTCCACGCCTGCGATTTTAAGAAGGCTGACGGGATCCTGTGTACAGCCGCTTGAAAGGAACTTCTTGTACTGTTCAACAGCGGGCGCACCTTCTTTTAAGATACGGTCCGCAACCGCAACTGCAGCAGCAAAGCTGGTAGCGTACTGATAAACGTAGAAATTGTAGTAGAAGTGGGGAATTCTGCACCACTCCCAGCCGATCTCGTCATCCGATACCATATCGGGTCCGAAATACTGCTTATTAAGCTCAAGATATACGTTATAAAGAGCATCTGCGGTAAGAGGAGTGCCGGCTTCCGCCATCTCGCAGGTCTTACGCTCGAACTCTTCGAACATGGTCTGTCTGAACATGGTACCCTTGAAGCTGTCAAGGAAATGATTGATGATAAATGCTTTTTCTTCTGCCGATTTTGCATGGTCCTTAAGATAATGATAAAGAAGGACCTCGTTGGTGGTGGAAGCAACCTCGGCGACAAAGATCTTGTAGCCCGCATCCACTATGGTCTGAGCCTTGTTGGAATACCAGGTGTGCATGGAGTGGCCCATTTCATGAACCAATGTAAATACATCGTTCAGGGTGTTGTTATAATTAAGAAGCATGTAAGGGTGAACATCGTAAACGCCGCTTGAATAAGCTCCGCTACGCTTTCCTTCGTTCTCCGCCACGTCGATCCAGCGGTTTTCGTAAGCTTCCTTTACAACATTCAGGTAATCTTCACCGAGAGGTGCCAGAGCCTTAAGGGAGATCTCCTTTGCTTCTTCGTAAGGAACCTTCATGTCGAACTCGGGGATCATGCCAACGTAAACGTCATACATGTGAAGCTCGTCAACCTGAAGGAGTTTCTTTCGAAGAGTCACATATCTGTGCATCTTGTCCATGTAGTCATGGAT